>JGI24708J26588_10000112_pt1 | contig 58948 bp, 65 predicted proteins | sample BioPla1DNA2_FD_26588 | JGI IMG/M metagenome (IMG submission 26588) | reverse complement strand
TTTTTAAACAAATAGTTTCTGTGGATAAGTTTGGTATTTTCCACAAAACACATGTTTTGTGTATATAGTGCCTGTGGATAATGTTAATAACTTTGTGTATAAGTCATTTTATAGGCTTGTACAAGGTTTTTAGCTGTTGATAACCTCTTGATTTCTTGTTAATAGCCTAACATCTTAACAAGTGTTCGAATAACATGGGGATTTTTATCAAATAATTAGACCACACAAATGTGTGGCCTAATATAATTTACTAATTTTTATAAAGATTTTGCTGTTTTAATAATGTTTTCAACTGTAAATCCGTATTTTTCAAATAATAGGTCTCCTGGCGCTGATTCACCAAAATGGTCAATACCTATTACTTGACCATCAAGTCCAACATATTTATGCCANCCAAATGATGAACCTGCTTCCACTGCTAATCTTTTTGTTTTATTTTTNGGAAGAATGCTATCTTTATATTCCTCTGATTGCATTTCAAATAGGTCCATAGAAGGCATACTAACTACAGCCGCCTTAATACCTTCTTTAGCAAGCTGGTCTGCTGCTTCTAGTACAAGGTGTACTTCTGATCCTGTCCCTATCATTATAATATCAGCATCCTGGGCTGTTATATCTCCAGCAATATATGCTCCCTTTAAGGCTTCCTTTCCTGATTTGTCTAACACAGGTAAGTTTTGNCTTGTTAAAGCTAAAGAGGTTGGCTTGTCCTTGCTCGTAAGCGCATAGTACCAGGCTGCTGCTGTCTCTTTTGAGTCTGCAGGTCGGAATGTTATCATATTAGGCATACTTCTTAACATAGCTAAATGTTCTACAGGTTGGTGCGTTGGCCCGTCTTCTCCTACCCCTATACTATCATGGGTTAGTACATAGGTTACTGGTAGATTCATTAAGGCTGATAGTCTCATTGAGTTCTTCATATAGTCACTAAATACAAAGAAGGTTGCACAGTAAACATGTAATCCACCGTATACTTTCATACCATTAGCTATGGCTGCCATGGCATGCTCTCTTACTCCAAAATGAATATTGGATCCTGAATAGTCCCTATGACTAAATGATGCCCTATCATCCATATTAGTTTTATTTGAAGGTGCAAGGTCTGCTGATCCTCCTATGAAGTTAGGGAGTTTTTTTGCAATATAATTGATCATATTATGTGATGATTCCCTTGTGGCCTGGTCTTTTTCTAGGTTCCAGAAGTCATCATCATTTAAGAAGTCTGGCATTTCATTATTATGCCAAGCCTCCCATTCCTTTGCAAGTTCTGGGTATGCCTTTTTATATTCCTGGAATAATTTATTCCATTCTTCTTCTTTTTTATTACCTTCTTCTATTAGTTGCTTCATGTGTGCTAATACATCATCAGCTATTGTAAATTCATCTTCTGTATATCCTAAGAACTCTCTGGCTTCTTTAAGGTTATCAATTCCAAGTGGCTCCCCATGGGCACTTGCCTTGCCTTGTTTTGCAGGAGATCCATATCCAATCTCTGTTTTTATTTCAATTAATGTTGGCTGGGTTTTATTGGCCTTTGCCTCTTTAATGGCCTTATCAATCTCTTCTATATCATTACCATCNTTTACAAATANTGATTGCCATCCATAAGATTCAAATCTTTCNCTAACATTCTCGGTGAATGCAATATCTGTATCGCCTTCTATTGTTATATTATTTGAGTCATATAATACAATTAGTTTATCTAGCTTTAATGTTCCTGCTAGGGAAGCTGCTTCCGATGCTATTCCCTCCATCATACATCCATCTCCAGCTAGGGCATAAGTATAGTTATCCACAATCTTCATATCATCTTTATTAAAGTGGGCAGCCATATACTCTTGTGCCATTACCATTCCTACTGCATTAGCAATCCCTTGTCCTAGTGGACCTGTTGTAGTCTCTATACCTAATGTATGTCCATATTCAGGATGTCCTGGTGTAAGGCTACCCTCCTGCCTAAATTCCTTTAGATCATCCATAGTAAGCCCATAATCAAATAAATGTAATAAGGAATATATAAGCATGGACCCATGGCCTGCTGATAAAACAAACCTGTCCCTATTAGGCCAGTTTGGATTTTTAGGACTATGTGTCATGTTTTTAGCCCATAAGGTGTATGCCATTGGTGCTGCTCCCATTGGAAGCCCTGGATGTCCTGAATTAGCCTTCTGTATTGCTTCTGCTGACAATATACGAATAGTATCTATTGTCGATTGTTCTACGTTTTTCATTAAAATCCCCCTCTTAGGTAATAGTTTACAATCCTCTTTTGATTATACCATATTTAGCTATTTAATGTTTGCTCTAGGTCCTCCCAGCTATCAGCCTTGAAAGTATATAGTTGCCTTGCNCTATCGTATGTCTTTCCTTTAAAGGAATACATATTGGATCCTTGTTTTTCAAGCATATTTTTCATGCTTCTTGCCCCTGAATTGGCAGATTCTTTTTCTAGATATGAAAATACCACACCTTCAAATTCAGCAGAATACAAGGGCAGTCCTAATATAATTCTTATCAAATGATCATATTGTGATATACCGCATCCTTCCTCGGTGTATATGGCACTGGCTAGTGCAAAGGGCTGTACGTCTCTAACAATAAGTTCTCCTTCCTGACTAAGAACTATATTAACTGTGAATGTGCCTGTGGCATCAAGACGCCTTATGGTTCTCCTTGCAAGGGCTATTGCTTGCCTTTGCAGTGTCTTAGTTATTCTAGCTGGGACATGCCCCTGAATCCAAGTATCGCCATCGTACAGATCCTCACAAACACTATAGTCATACATTTTATTTTTTCTATCCCGGCTTATACCTACTGAAAGTTCTATGGAATCTAAAGGAATCTCTTCAACTAGCCAGTAGTTTACTTTTCTATCCTTATCTACTAATAAATCCACCATATCTTCATCAGACGTAAGAACAAATTCATCATATTTATCTTTATAATATTTTGTGATGCTTACTGGCAATTCTACCTCCCTTAATAAATCTAGGAGCCCTATTTCATCTTCTAATATCTTATACTTGATTGTAGGGATTTCGAGCTGCTCCATCTTCCAAAGGAATCTTCTCCTTGAAGATAGGGTTTCCAGTATCTCAATCTGCGGGTATACCTTAGCCTTTTCTTTTAGCAAAGGACTATAATCGCTAATACTCTTTAATTTATTAGCAAATACTATAACATCTGTTCTTTGAATAAGTTTTAGTAGTATAGTTTTATTAAGCGGGGAAACTAGGTGCTCATCTGCTATACTTGAGGCTGGGCAATGTAGGTCCTGGTCTACTATTGTTGTTTTAATTCCTTTTTTATGTGCCTCTAAACAAAGTAAGGCAGCATTTATCCCGCCTCCCATAATCCCTATTTTTTCTACAGATTCTAAAATCATTTATTATTTCCTCTTTCCTATTATTTATATAGCCACTTTATAACATTAAATGCGTTTTCTTTCTTATCTGATGTTACAGGCACTGATACTACATAATCATCGGACAAACCAATATCTTGTAATTTCTTAACATCTTTAACATATAAACCGTAAGTCTTATCTTCCTTATCGTCGCCCATTTTTCTTTTAACTAGCTTGTCCTTATTTTTTTCTAATATACTTGATAGATCTTCTGCATCTTCTAAGGACTCATAAACCCTATCTTGAACCATTTCCACATAGGAATCGAATTTGCTTTCTTCTACTATCATAATATCAATCTCTTGTGTTTTAAACATAAGCATTAATTTTTGGTTTAGGGCAACCTCCATAGATGAAGGAGAATCCCAGTCTACATTATGCATAGTAACATTTACTTTCCCACTTTTTCCTTCATCAATAATGTTCTCGATTTCGCTTTCGAATAACTCAACCTTATCAGCATCATTATAATACTTACCCATTATAACTACATCAACTGCTGTTTCCGGCTCCCCAGGCCCAAAAACACCAATTAGTATGCTTAGGATTATAAAAAAAGCAAAGGCAAATCCTATTATATGATATCTGTAGTACTCCCATATATGTTCGTATTTTTCCTTGGTTGACATGTTTTTTAGTTTTCTCATTTTTTTACCTCCTTTTCCATTATAGCATAATATGTTATACTGATTAAAACATTGTTAAACTTTTTGGAAAGGCGTGTATTGTTATGAATTGGTTAGATAAACTAGAACGAAAATTTGGCAGGTATGCCATAGACAACTTAATGTCATATATTGTAGCTGCTAATGCTGCTATTCTTCTTATATATACTATGGTGCCATATGTGGGGATATCTATAATGGATAGGCTTTCATTTGTCCCCCACTTTGTTTTAAGGGGGGAAGTATGGAGATTTATAACCTTTATATTTATTCCACCTAATACTGGCTTCTGGGGTGTTATTGCCCTTGTTTTCTATTATAGTATAAGTAGGGCCCTTGAAAGCCAGTGGGGGGCCTTCAGGTTTAATATCTATTATTTATTAGGGATGATTGGAACAGCTGTATTCTCTTTAATATTCGGAATAACTGGTACTCCTATTTACCTTAACTTATCACTTTTCCTAGCTTATGCTAAGATTTTTTCTGAAAACAGGGTATACTTATTTTTTATCTTACCTGTTAAAGTAAAGTATTTAGCCTGGGCATATTGGGGAATATTAGCACTTAGTGCTATACAAGGTGGTTGGAAAGCTCTTATCCTTATTCTTGTATCCTTAATTAACTATTTTATATTCTTTGGTGTATCTAATGTAAAGTCTGTAAAAACACAAAGAAAAGTTAGCCATAATCATAGGAAGTTTAAGAAAGATAGCCCTAAAGTTATTCACATACACAGATGCTCTATCTGTGGTATTACAGATAGGGATAATCCTGATATGGAGTTTAGATACTGTTCTAAGTGTGATGGACATTACGAATATTGCGCCGAGCATATCTTTAATCATGAACATAGATAATTGACTTATTACTTTAAAAAGTGGAAGATGTATCTAGGATACATCTTCCACTTTTTTATTCTATTTCACTTTTAAGAACTTCTATAGCTTTTTGTAGTTGTAAGTCTTCTTCGTCTTCTAGTTTAGGTTTAAGTAAAAGTTCTACTGGTAGCTGGACTTCATAGTCTGGTTCAATGCCAACTCCATCAATGCACACATCATTAGGTGTGTAATACTTTGAGGTAGTTACCTTAATACCTGAACCATCTGGTATAGGCAAGATAACCTGAACTACACCCTTACCATAAGTTGTCATCCCAACTAATTTAGCACGATTATGATCCTTTAATGCTCCTGCTAATATTTCTGATGCACTTGCGCTATTTTCATTAATTAATAGCGTTATTGGTATGTCTATATGTTCTTCCTTTGATTTTAGCATTTGGATTTTGTTATCTTTATCTTTGGTATATACAATAGTCCCCTCAGGTAGTAACTCATCGCTTATTTCTGCAACTATATTCATAAGTCCACCTAGATTATCTCTTACATCTAGTACAATTCCTTTTGGATTGTTTTGATTAACCTTTTCTAGTGCATCCATAAACTGATCATAGGTCACTTCATCAAATTGTTTAATCTGGATATAACCTATATCATCTTCTACCATCCTATGTTCGACTGTAGGATAGTTTATGTTTTCTCTAGTGATTTCTAAATCTATCATCCTATTTTCTGATGGCCTAAATATAGTTATGTTTACACTTGTGCCTGGCTCTCCCTTAATTATCTTAGGTGCTTCTTCAAAATTCTCTGCTCCAAGTTCTATGCCTTCTGCCTTTATAAGTTTATCCTTTGGAAGTAGCCCCGCTTTTTCGGCAGGTGAGTTTTCAAAAACCTGTACAGCGGTAATTAATTTATCTGTCTGATCAACTTGCATCATTATACCTATACCCGCATATGTACCACTGGTTTTTTCTTTAAATTGGTCAAATTCCTCTTTTGTAAAATAGTTAGTATAGGGGTCGCCTATTGCGGCCACAAAACCTTTGTATATTCCTTCTTCTAGTTGCTTATCTTCAATATCACCTACATAGTTCTTCTCCAGTAGTCCCTGAATATATTGTAGTTTATGGGTTGTTGAGGCTTCTTTAGCAAATATATTAGGTACCAACACTATTACTAAAGCAAGTATAATAGCTCCCAGAGCACCTGCAAACATACCGCCTATAAAACTTTTTTTGTTTTTCATATCCTGCGCCCCTTTTATTGTATATACTTTAATTGTATTATCTAAAACTCTATATTATACTATCTTAAGTAATTAAGAGGATTTTTATGCGTTCCATTTTGACGTACTTCATAGTGGCAGTGATTTCCTGTTGAGTAACCTGTGCTACCTATTTTAGCTATTTCATCACCTTTTTGTACAGTAGCTCCATTAGATACTGTTAAAGATGAGTTATGAGCATATAGGGTTGTAAGCCCACCTCCATGATCAATCATAACTGTATTACCATAGCCATTCATCCAACCTGCACTTATAACCCTGCCACTTGCAGAGGCCACAACAGACCTTCCAAATGGTGCCGGAATATCAATACCTGTATGGAACTTAGATGTCCCTGCTATGGGATGAATCCTGTTTCCATAGTTGGAACTTATCCTAGTGTTACCTGGTACAGGCCATAGGAGTTGCCCCCCTGTATATTCAAATGTTCCACCCTGCGCATTAGCCTGTTCACGTGCTCTTTGCTGGGCTAATTCGTTTTTACGAATAAGCTCTTGTATTTCTCCTTCAAGATCTTCAGTTAGCCTATCCATATCCTCTATTTCACTTTTTAAACTTGCTTCAGTTGCATTAAGTTTGTTAAGTAGCGCATCTTTCTCCTGCTTGTTTGCATCTAGACGGGATTTAACCCCTACTTGCTCTTTATAAAGTAAGGCTATTTCCTGTTCTTCTGTTTCTATTTGCCTTGTACGCTCTTCAACTTTTTCCTGATTTTCTTTCATTGTATCTAGTAAAATCTGATCATATTCTGCTATTTTACGTATATATTCCATGCGGTTAAGCATTTCCCAGAAGTCTTTTGATGAGAAGATTATCTCTAGGTAACCTACCTTTTGGTTTTTATACATGGATTCTATACGATCTTTTGCATCTTCATACTGTTGCTCTTTTTCTTTTATTGCATTTTCTAATTCTTTCTCTGATTCTTTTAATTCTTCACCTTTTAATTCAAGTTCTTCATTTATTCTGTATAGTTCGTTTTCTGCCTCTATAATTATCCTATCTAGCTCTTGAATTTCTTTTTTAACAGCTTCCTTTTCTTTGGTTGTTAAGCCTAACTCCTTCTTAGACTCCTCAATAGCCGTCTTTACATTGTCTAATTCTTTTTTCTTGGAATCTATTTTAGAAGCTTGAATAGGAAATGATAAAAACATTATAAAAACTAGCAAACTACATGTAATTCTCCGCATTTAATACTCCCCCTATACCTTTAAGTGTTTTCTAATAGAGATTATACTTCCTATAGCCCCTATTCCTACTCCAATTATTAAACTCATTGGGGTAAAAGCAGATAATATATCTGCAGTACTTTGCAGTTTGATAGATTCTATCATTACTGTAAATCTACTATTGACTACCTTAAGTACCCAGCTATATGCACCCCATAGTGCAAATATAGGTATGATACCCCCTATTAATCCTATAGAAATTCCTTCTATAATGAATGGTGCTCTTATAAACCAGTCTGTTGCTCCTATATATTTCATAATATTGATTTCCCTACGTCTTATGTAGACAGTAAGTTTTATAGTATTTGACATAAGTATTATCCCAACAAGTATTAAGCTTATTATTATTATCATGCTAATATATCTTATACTATCATTGAGTTGAACTAACATAGGAGCTTCTGCCTGAAAATAGCTGATTTCTAATTCATCATATTGTTCAAGAGATTCAATAACCCTTTCTTGCTCCTCTAAATCCACCATTGTAATTTCAAAGGAGGCCGGTAGTGGATTATCCTTTTCAAATTGCTTCATGATATTCTCTAGATTTGAATCATCCGTAAATGTTAAAAAAGCATCATCTTTTGAAACATATGTAACCCCAGATACATTTGGAATAGCTTCTAGTTTTGTTTTTAGAGTTGTTATTTCGTCTTCCTTAACACTATCATCTATATAGGCTGTTATACCTACATTAGATTCTATCTGGCTAAGTATATAATCCACATTGGATGCTAGTGTGAATGATACTCCTAGAATTATAAGGCACAGTACTATTGTTCCTATAGATGCCAGAGACATTAGCCTATTTTCCCAAATACCTAAAATGCCTTCTTTTGATAAATGTCTAAGTGTCCTAATCTTCACAGTCATATCCTCCCTCACATGAGTCACGGATCACTACGCCATTGTCAATCTCAATAACTCTTTTTCTAAGCGTATCAACTATTTCTTTTTCGTGTGTTGCCATAACTACTGTTACGCCTCTTTTATTGATATCTTGAAGTAATTTCATAATCTCCCATGCCGTCTCAGGGTCTAAATTACCTGTTGGCTCGTCTGCAATCAAAATTGGACTATCATTTACAATAGCCCTAGCTAAAGCTACCCTTTGTTGTTCTCCACCTGAAAGCTGATGGGGGTAGCACTTAAATTTCTTAGCTATTCCTACTAGACCTAATGTTACAGGTACAGCCCTTCTAATTTCCTTAGGGTTTGCCTCAACTACTTGCATTGCAAAAGCAACATTATCGTATACTGTTTTATTAGGGAGTAACCTAAAATCCTGAAAAACAGTCCCAATTTCTCTTCTTAAATATGGTACCTGCTTTCTTTTTAGCTTGGTTATATCTTTATTGTTTACTATGATTTTGCCACTAGTTGGGTCTTCTTCCTTAAGTAGCATCTTAATCAAGGTTGACTTACCTGACCCACTACTACCAACTACGAATACAAAATCACCTTTTTTAATATTAAGGGATACATTCTTCATAGCCCTTGTTCCATTCGGGTATGTCTTACTTACATTTTGCAAGCTTATCATACTTATTGCCCACCTACTTCTATTAGTTATATTGCTGGCTAAACGTATTCTGCTCCATATATGCCATATACCGGCTTACCATAATTGTTATTTTGAAAGTAATAGCATGGTCAAATCTACGAAGATCTAGCCCTGTTTGTTTTTGTAATTTATCTAACCTATATACTAGTGTATTTCTGTGAATATATAATTGCCTTGATGTTTCGGATACATTTAGGCTATTTTCAAAGAATTTATTTACGGTATTTAGGGTTTCTTCATCAAACTCATCAATTGTCTTCCCTTGTAATACCTCTTGAATAAACATCTGGCACAGTTGAAGAGGTAATTGGTAGATAAGCCTACCTATACCAAGCTCTGCATATGTTGAAATATGGTTTTCACTATTAAATATCTTACCTACTTCTAATGCCATGCTAGCTTCTTTATATGAACGTGATACGTCTTTGAGGTCGTCCACTATAGTACCTACTGAAATGTATATATTGCTAATTTCTTCCGCTGATAAGGTATCAAATATTATTCTAGCAGTATTGGATATATGCTCTATATCCTTTCCTTCTTCAACCTCTTTAACTAGTATTACACTCTTTTCATCTACTGCTGTAATAAAGTCCTTTGTTTTATCTGGAAACATATTCCTAAGTATTTCTGGTATATTAGATTCTCTATTGTGGTATGATTCTACCAGTATAACTACCCTACGCACAGCATTTTCTATGTGCAATTTTTTTGCACGATTATAGATATCTACAAGTAGTAGGTTATCAAGTAATAGATTCTTTATAAAGTTATCTTTATCAAATCTTTCCTTATATGCTACTAGTAAATTTTTAATCTGAAATGCTGCTAGTTTCCCCAGTTTATATGCTTCTTCATCTTCACCTTTTATAGCTATTACATATTCCACTGTATATTCATCGAAAATCTTAAAATAATGATTTCCTTGCATTTCTTGACTATCAGCATGGGAATTTATAAAGTCTTCTACTTCTAGTCTATACTCGCCAATTGTTCCTTCTATCGTTGTTGCTACTACCCTAGCATCATCATCCAAGATACTAAAATCTCGTCTTGTTATACTTTTTAAACCGTCTATTGTATTTTGCAAAATTTGATTAGAAACCATGCTCTTCATCTCCTTGTTTATTGTATATTAATATTGTCCCCTTTTAAAAACTTAAACTTCCCCTCATAACCTTATTCTAACTTACTTTACTATAAAAAAAAAGGTTATTGTCAAATCTTTTTATATTTTTGCTATGTATAGGCCTAATATAAAGGACTTTAACGGCAAGTAACGTTAAAGTCCTTTATATTAAGCGATTACATGTTTCTTTCTATTTCTGCCTTCCTATATTCTTCCATTCTCATACTAAATATTTCCCCGTTAGTTGGTGGTGTATATGTGATTGCATTAGCACCTGCTTCAATAGTTTCTAATATAGTCTCATCATTTGGTCCACCTGTTGCTATTATGGGTATTTGTGAATACTCTCTCCTAATGGCCCTTACAATATTAGCGGTATTAGCACCTCCACTAACGTTTAATATATCTGCTCCTGCATCAATTTTTGATTTAAAATCAGTACATTCTGAAACAATTGTAACAACTACAGGGACGTCTACAATTTCCTTTACGTTACTTATGGTGTCTAAGGGTGTAGGTCCATTTAAAACTACTCCTATAGCTCCCTGGAATTCAGCATGTAGTGCAATATTTACTGATCTATTTCCATATGTCTTCCCCCCACCTACACCACATAAGACTGGAACATCTGCTACTGACATTACAGCTTGGGTAATAGATGGCTGGGGGGTAAAAGGGTATACTGCAATAATGGCATCTGCATTATTATTTCGTATAATTGCTATATCCGTTGTAAACATCAATGATTTAATTCTTTTTCCAAATATTAAAATACCACTTGCATTTCTTATTACACTTGGCACTCTTATAAAATTGTCTCTTAGAGTGCTCCTTACTTCTGGTCTCCATCTTTCATTTTGCATAATATCCCTCCCTGTAACATTATAACATAATTTTATTTATAAATGCAGAAAAGCCATGCATATGCATGGCTTTTGTAAAACATTGATAATATTTGATTTTTTAGTTGGTTATTGTTAATTCTGTTTCTGCATCAAATACATGAATCTTGGATTTTTCGATTCCAATTTTTAGGTCGTCGCCCTCTCTTGCTTCACATGTAGGGTCAACTCTTGCTGTAATATTATTACCTTCACAAACCATGTATAAGAATGTTTCAGAACCTAACATTTCTGTTACTTCTACATTGGCTATGATTGGTGTATATTTATCTTTTTCAACATCTAGAACAGTATTCATATCAGCAATATCTTCTGGCCTTATACCCATAATTACATCCTTGCCAATATATCCACCTTCTATAATTTTGTCTGCCTTAGCTTTCTCTAAGATAACTTCTGAATTACCAAATGTTAAGAATACATCGTCCCCACGTTTATCTGCCTTAGCTTCTATAAAGTTCATTTGTGGTGATCCGATAAAGCTAGCTACAAATAAGTTATCTGGTTCAGCATATAGTTTACCTGGTGCATCTACTTGCTTGATAATACCGTCTTTCATAACAACAATTCTTGTTCCAAGTGTTAAAGCCTCTGTTTGGTCATGAGTTACATATATAAATGTTGTTTGTAATCTTTGATGTAACTTAGAAATTTCCGTTCTCATTTGTACACGCAGTTTTGCGTCAAGGTTTGATAAAGGCTCATCCATTAAGAATACTTTAGGCTCACGCACAATAGCACGTCCCATAGCAACACGTTGTCTTTGACCACCTGATAAAGCTTTTGGCTTTCTATCTAGGTTCTCATCAATATCTAGAATCCTTGCTGCTTCACGAACACGTTTATCTATCTCTGCCTTTGGTGTTTTACGAAGTTTTAATCCAAAAGCCATGTTATCGTATACTGTCATATGTGGGTATAGAGCATAGTTTTGGAATACCATTGCAATATCTCTATCCTTAGGTGCCACATCGTTACACAGCTTATCACCTATCCAAATTTCACCAGATGTAATCTCTTCAAGTCCTGCAATCATACGCAGTGTTGTAGATTTACCACACCCTGATGGTCCTACGAAAATAATGAATTCCTGATCCTCTATCTCTAAACTAAAATCCTTTACCGCTACAAATCCGTTAGGGTATTTTTTGTATACGTTCTTAAGATTTAAACCTGCCATTAGTTTCCTCCTTATACTAATTACTTGCTTGTCATAGTATTTCTAACTTTAATATACTATATTATAATTCTTTTAACCATACACTTTTTTCATGAAATACCATATGGGCTTTTAGCTATAACTTACAAACTTGTCTTTAATATGTTACATAGATTTCACATTTGCTTTGAAAATTGTTTACTTCATTGACATATTAGGTGTATTGACATGGTTTTATATGCATATTTATTTTCCAGTTAATCTCATAAAAACAACCTTTATTCCAAATTTGGGTAGTCTCATCATCCTTTTTGCCCTTCTAGGATTTGTAATAAGTCTATAAAACCACTCCAAACCTAGCTTCTGAAATGCTTTAGGGGCACGCTTAACTGTACCGGCCATTACATCAAGGCTTCCCCCAACTCCCGCACCTACCTTGATACCTAGCTCATCTATATTATCATATATCCACTTCTCCTGCCTAGGCGCACCTAATCCTACAAGTAATAAATCAACCTGTAAATCTCTTATTTCCTTGATTATTTCCGCCTCATCTTCTTCCTTAAAATATCCATCCCTAGCCCCTACTATATTAATGCCAGGATATTTCTTCCTCATATTTTTAGCTGCTAGCTTAGCAACACCTGGCTTACTTCCTAGAAAGTATACCTTTGTATCCTTGTCTTTAATCTCCCCAAGAACACTTTGCATAAGGTCATATCCCCCTACCCTTTCAGGAAGCTTTTCTACTTTTAATATCTTTGAGGCAAGTACCACCCCTATACCGTCTGCTACAACTAAATCAGCTTCTTGGAGGATTTTCATAAATTCCCCGTCTTCTTGTGCTTCCATTATAATCTCAGGATTAGGTGTGAAGACTGTATGCTTACCATCACCTGATAAATAAGTTACTACCTTATTAGTTGCTTCTTCCATAGTCACTTTATTAATAGGAACATCCATAATAATTACTTTTTCATTCATAATAATCCCCTTTACTTAAGTAGTAATTTATTAATTAGTTTAGCTGGCTTATATGCTTCTTCTATAAGCAATTTGTTTTTTGCTATTATATCCTGCTCTACAATATCAATCTGTTCTAATTGCTTTTTAATACTATTGATTATATCCATAGGATCAAATTCATTAACATCAAAGCAGTGCTCATTCCCTATCATATCCATAAAATCATCAACTTTAGGATCATATGATAAACCCACAGTTGCTACTCCCTGGGCTGTCGCCATTATTAGGGCATGTAGCCTCATCCCTATAACTATATCCATTTGACCTGTTAGAGCAAACACCTCTTCTATAGATAGCTTATCTACCACCCTATGTACAGACAATCTATCTGCAGTAATCTTACTTAAAAATTCTGCATCATCTGGTTCTTGCATGGGTATTAAAAATACATCAAAGCCTGCCTTATCTAACATTGTAGTTAGTATATTGGTTTTCTTAATTAATAGCTGATCATTTTCCCATGAACGTAGGTATATTCCTACACGTTTTCTTTTGGATCCATGTTTCTCAATAATCTCCCTCGCCCTTATATCTGCCTGCCTATCTACCACCATACCCAGTACAGGATCAGCAGCAACTACAATAGTTGGAGTTTTTATTCCAATATCTACAAGGGCCTTTTTTGAATTCCTATCTCTTACAAAAATATGGTCAACTTTATTTAGTACTCTTTTAATTAGGTATTTGTTATGCCTTTTATTTACTGGGCCATATCCCTGGGAATAAAAAACAACATCTTTTTTATATAACTGGGCAATCTTGATAATAAGTAAATAGTAAGGCACTGTCTTATTACTAGTAACATCCTGTAGTAGGCTACCACCCCCACTAATTAATAGGTCACATTTCTTAATTTCCTTATAAATAGACTTCATATCCCATCGGTTTATTGCATTAGCCTTGTATAGGCTACTTGTCTTATCTGGTTCATTAGATAGTACAGTAATTTCTAACTTCTTACCTTTGCATTCTTTTTTTAGGGCCTTAAGTATTGAATCTAGTACTGCTTCATCTCCTGTATTATTAAATCCATAGTATCCTGATATGACTATCTTTTTACTGTTGTCCATTTTTCAGCCACCTTTATTAACCTATTTATTATAAAAATAAATATTAACCCAATCATTATACCGAATACAATTCCATAGGCACTTCTTATTAGTGATATAAGTATTGGTGTATGAATATGTGCGTAGGTATTAACCAATGAAATTTGTCCAATTATAGCTATTATCAATAGTGGTAGGTAGCTTTCCTGCTTACCATAGTAAAATATAGTAATCATTAAAGGATATCCTATTAAAAACTCCTTGGTTCTTGGCCTTACTCCTAATATCCTATCTAGGCTACCTCTTAAAGCTAACTCTAAGTCTGATACAGTTCCAGTGTTTCCTGTTCTTGACGTATATATTATAAGCACAACACCTATAAATCCTACAATTACCAAACTAAAATAGGTAACTTCTTTTCTTGATATTTCCTTAAGTGATTTAACTAGAACGCCATACTTCTGGTATATATATCCTGCCAGCACTAGAATAATCGGAATAAGATGGGCAAGCTTCACCCCAACAAATAGGTCTATAGTAAGACCAAACGAGGTTCTAGATAGGAGTCCAACTATGGTAAGGGCACCTCCAAAAGAAATAAGGCAGGTTCTTAAAAATAAGAAAATCGTTTCTCTTAATGTTTTGGTCTCTTTCTGCAGGGCCCAAGATACAGCATATGCCGGGAAAATAGAAGCCCCAAATAAGGCCATAAGCTGAAGACCTAGTGTAGGTTTAATCTTCAAAATAGTCCCATAGGCAATGGTACCTAAAATACCTAATATAAGACCTAACTTCCTTAAGTCTAATAAGTCAAAGAATAGCATAAAAACAATAATAGCTCCCAGTCCAGATAAAAATGCCTGCCAGAAACTTCCTAAGGGAAGATTGTAGCTTTTAACCTCATTAGATATCCTATAACCCTTACTTTCTGCCTTGTTTGCAAATTCTTCTATTTCATATTGAAGCCTTTCATAGTCATCTTCCATATTATTTGTATTTGCCTTCTTAAACAAAAGCACTTGCTGGTTTCTTTCAGTTGCTGCAAGCCAGTATCTTGAAAGCATTTCCTTAGGAGTTAGTTTCATAACCTCAGCATCTGTAGCTGTATGCAATCTAACCGCCTTGTAGTCTGCACCACCACCACTTGACTGCTTAAATAAAGGATATAGTCCTTTTTGTTTTTCAGAGAAGAATTCTATATGTCCAATCTGATTGTCTTTAGCAAATTCTATAATTTCTGGCTCAATACCTGGCTTATCCCCACTTCTAAGTCCAGCTATTTCCGGGTCTGCAAAATATACCGGCCCCCTATTAGGTATCTCTTCTATACTTTTAATAAAGACATCCACATATCCTTCACCTGCTCCTACCCATTCTTTAGCTTGTGGAGATATTGTATAACCTAAATCTGCTGCAATGGTTAAGTCTTCTATGGGGAATCCCATTCCTGTTGTACTTAAGGAATGATCATTTCCCCTGTATTCAATATATTTATCCTGTCCTAAGAGAATTTCTTTCCCCCCTAAGCCCTGTCCCTCTATCTGCTTTAATATCTCACCATATATATTATCCTGTGTTAGCCACACATAATATAATTCAGGATCTATTATATCCTCAATATCACTAATATTATTATATTTATTAAGCAACTCATATCCTTCATAGGTAGTTAGTTTACCCTGAGCCTTCCAGTTAGCATGATCATTAGGGGTATTAGGTAACAAAGTGTTCTCCCTAACCAATATAGTAGTTGCACCCTTATCCTTTAATTCTTCTAATATTACCTCTATAGCTTGATCCTTTTGCCTTGATAACTCTATAAGATCTGTATACCTAACTGCAATTTGAAGATCCTTATACTGCTGCTCTGTCTTAATTCTATTTACACCTGTTATACAGGATGTCAGCATCGAAAGTGCTATGAGTACATATGCACCTTTTCTAAAATAGTTGTTCATAAACTTCCTCCTACGAAAATATTCCCTGGTTAAGCTTTGCTTATTTCCCAGGGAATTATTTTTTTTGACATTTTATTTTATAGAATACTCTCCTCTAACCATAAAAGTTGCTCTTTTAGTTACTAGTACTCCCCTACCATCATCTCTAGGTGTAATTAATAAGTGATACTTAGGTATAAATCCTTGGGAAATATCTACACCTTCTGTTACATCCTGTAGTCCACCTCGCTCAGCTACAACCGCTGTCCCTTGGCCTGCCCTTAGAATTATTTCTGTTCCTTGGCCTCCTATTAGCTTTTGACCTGGTTCTACATATACAACTTCGTATATATCATTGCCTGCCCCGTCAACTTTTAATCTTGATATTTCCCTTTTTAAATCGTTAACTTCCTTATTTAGTAAGTCAACCATTTCTCCATTAGCCTTTGCTTTTGCTATTTCCCTATCAACATAGCTTTTAGTTACAACCGGGTCAGTACTCCCCCCTGGCTGAGATTCCTCCGCCTTAACAACCCCTATATTAGATATAGCTATTGCTATTGTAATTGCTAAAACACCAAATGTTGCTATTATTTTCTTATCCATATATACCTCCTAGGCTTATAATACTGGTTCTATGGAATATTTCATTTCATCCCCACTAATTCTAAATCTTACCTTATTGGCCTTACCAATATTATCATCTACTGTCATTAATCCATTAGTATACATATATCTAACACCATCTCTTATATAAACATCTGTATCATAACCATCTGCGATGGCCACCACAACATTCTTGCCCGTTGCTTCAACATGTTTGGCTAAGATATCATGGAAGAGGGCACCCTCTCTAGCATCTTTAAATCCATTTGTTGAAAATGGGTCCTTGTTCATTGTAATTATTATATGATCACACTTAGAGTTGTTAAGTGCATTTTTAAAATCTTTCCACTGTCCCGGGTTAGTCTTAACTACCCCACCTGAATTAGTTCCTAAATGGATAACCTGTGTATTATTAAATTCATAGGTACTAAATTTATTTTCCCACACTGTATTATTAGGTAGCAATGATTTTATACCTAAGTCTGTATTTCCTGTTAGTACAGTGAATTCTGCATCCTGCTTTAACCCATTTGCTACCCTATTTTTCATATTAGTATCAAGTGGATAGTGATTCATTTTTGTTGTGCCTGAAAGGGTAAACTCATATGCCCCTTCTCCTGCTGGTTCTTTAAGACTTTGATGCATTGGGTCAAATTTTTCATGTCCTTTTAGATAGCTAGCATTTCTATCCCTTGTACCATAGGTAACTGAAATATGATCTATATATAAACTACTTGTTCTAGCCTTATTGTTATTATAGGTTATAGTATACATTCTTTGTAAATTTACAACTTCAGTTATATCCTTTGGAATTGGAATTGATAAATACTTCCACCCTTTAAAGTTAATTTCTCCTGCTTGAAGGGCATATTTCTTGCCTGCACCATTAGCTAATTCTACCTTTAACATGTCTCCTTGGCCATTACCATAGACCCACATTCCTATAGATTGTACATTTGGGTTAATCTTAATCGGTGATGTTAGCCTCATATATGCAACTTGTTTATTTGGAGTCTTAGCTAAATTATAAATAAATTTAACTGATGAGCTACCGTGGTATTTTAAGGTTTTACATGGCTCTACCCTACCTGTAACTGCTGGGGAGTTACTTCCATCCCATACTGCTGCATTATTCCTATCTAAAGAATCAACTGCCTGTGTTCTGGTACCTACCACTGTAGAAATTTGGGTTTTAATAGTAGGGTCGCTTTTTAAAGACGCCGTTATAACTGCCTGGCCATTTTTAATACCTTTAATTTTTCCCTCATTTACAGCAGCAGCTCCTGAATCTACACTCCACTGTATTTGGTCATGTGCTACTGGTGCTCTTTGGCCATCCTCATCTGTACCAAGTATAGTAAGGTTAACGCTTTCTCCAGCTTTGATTACTGATAATGATGGAGCTATTTGAATACCTACAGGTTTCTCTGATACCTTAATAGGTTTTGCTATTTCTACGTCATTTATTTTTGCTATAACTAGACCACTACCTGATGAGCTTGGATAAAAGGTATTGCCCCACCAATCTCCTGTTACACCTTCTGTTTCCCAACTAATTTGGTCTTTATTAATGGATACTGGATTGTTATTTTGATCTAAGGCCTTAACCTTATATGAAATAGGTGTCCCCATGTATGTTCTATCATACTGTGAGGAAATAATAATTTTGGCTACCTGGCCTGGCGCCGATGTTGAAAATACGCCTATACCATTTGGTACCCTTCTTGGCGATCCACCTGAAGGCTTATTCTTAATCTTTACTTCTGTTTCTCCTTCTTCTCTTGATACAAAAGTTGTAGAACCTCCACCATCTAGATACATGGCTGTATGAATTCCATATGATTTAAGGATTGGAATTAAATCATTATGGGTTGCTCCTATACTTCCACCCCTACCGTCTATAGTGATTAGGTAAAGTGTTTTTCCATCTTCAGAGGAACCTACAACTGTCCTAGGATGCCTGCTATTTGGTGAAACCTTATGGGTTGCTCCTGTATAGGTAGCACCATCCTTCATAATTAGACCTCCACCACCTATACCTGCTTCTATATCATCTATAGTTTTCTGGAACTGGGTTCCTAGGGAGAGCTTAGTTTGGAATTTTACCTCCTGCCCTACATATATTGCGTCTAATCTTAGTTTAGCACCTGCCTCATCCATTATTAAAATGTAGCCATTTTCTGGTATGTTGGCTGTTTGTCCTGGACCTATTATCTTAGTTACCTTATCATTTTCAACTACTACCTTATATAATTTCTTTCCCGATTCTAAAGGAGCCGTTGAAGTGCCATACTTCCTATCCAAATATGCTGGTGAATTTAAATTCCCAGTTGGCTTATTAACTGCTGATAAAGTTGCCAAGACTTGTCCTGTTCTAGAATCTTCAACTACTAAGTTAACATTAAAAAAATCTAACAAAACATTATTATCTTTGTCTATAAGCATGGTTCCCATATTCTTACTGGCACCTAGCCCAATAATCTTATTATTGTAGGCGTGATTAATTTCCCCTTCATCTATTACTATACCAAAGCCAGGTGATTTCTTTGATCCCATATCAAAAAAGTCTGCATTAACTCCAGCAACTGCCCCTGCCTTTTGTGCTAAGGATAAAACAGTTTCTTTTTCCCCTATATTATTACTTTCTATAGGCCTAACTTGTATATTAGGGTCATCAAGGTCTATTTTTAGGATATGTAAATCCTGCCATCCCTTATCTGTTAATCTTGAATCTGTTATATATTCAGCACCCTTGGTAATTGTTTGAGTGTGCTTTACCTGATCTAAAAGTACTGGTGTGCTTGCATGCACATTAGTTACACTAAATATCATTGCTGCCATAAGTCCAGAGGTCAAACTTTTTCTTAGCCTTTGTGTGAGCTTCAATTTATTTTCCTCCTATATACCTTTACTTCCTATTACAATTTGTATATCTATTTCATTTCCAATAGAACTGTCTTCATATATTCTGCAGTTATCAAAATATTTTTCGAACTGCTTAGCCTTTTTCCTATCTTTTGCATATATCCTAATATCTTCTTGTTTTTCTCCCCTATAATTACCTACATTTACAACATTATAACCATCCCTTTTGATTATCTTTTCAAGATCTCCTGCTGTACCTGCCGCTGCTCCCCCATTTAGTATTTCAATTCTAACATTCTTATCTTCGATAATTTCATTTGAATCTTCCTCATCTAAATCTGTTACTGAGGATTTATAAAATATCTTCTGTATAAAATCATCCATTTCGTCATAATCTGGGAAGAAGTATGATATAGGCCCTAAATACTCTCCCTTTCCAGGTATGGTATGAAATTTAAGGTTATTTGTGTCAAACTTGGATGCATATCCATAGTATTTTGGTAAGTCAAGTACATTAATATCAGTTTTTACATGCTTAAACATAGTTGGTACCATTCTTGGAAGATTAGGTATGTTTTCTTTGGAGAGCATTTGCTCAGCAAAGGCTTTTAAGAATATATGCTGGGTCTGAATACGGCCTACATCTCCATCCTTATAACCTCCACCTTTTCCGTCCTTCCTAAATCTTACTAAGCCCTCTGCAGCAGCCCCATCTAATTCTTGTATTCCTGGCTCAAGATCAATATCTAGACCCTGGGCATTATCCCTATATTTCATTCTTCTAGGGACATCTACAGTCACTCCCCCCATAATATCTACTATTTTACGGAAGGCATCAATTTCTACCGTTACATAATTATCTAGTTTTATACCTAGGCTTCTTTCTATTTCTTTCATAGTAAATTCTTGAAGGTTTTCTATACCTGAATAGGCAGTCATTTCGTTAATCTTCATCCTACTTGGTGCATGCTTATTAACGCTACGTAATCTTTGATGCTCTGCATCTGAAAGGTTAACAATTGTATCCCTCGGTATTGATACAAGATCTACTGAGTTCCTTGATCCATCAAAGTGTGCAACAAACATAGCATCTGTTCTATAGCCATCAATATCCACACCAAATACCGCTACATTAGTCTTTAATTTTTCTAATTCTTCTAGTTCTTTTTCTTCTGCCGAAAGTTCTGAGGATCCATCAAATATATTCTTATCCTTACTAAAATGTTGATATGTAGCTAATCCTCCTATAACTATAGCTGTGCCCGCCACAAATGTGGATAGCATTATAGTTGTAAATCTACGTAAAAGGCGCCTTTTAGCCCTTTTGGGTAATCTTTGTCTTCTTGACTTCATTTCTTTCACTCCCATTAGTGTTACAGTTCATTAGACGATATTTTTTCTATTTTGTTCCCATAAGTTACATCCGTACATTCTTATATAAACCTACACTTTATAATACCATATTGAGATATTAAAGTGAAGGTAATATCAATATCTCTTAAATACTAACATCCAAATAAATTAGACACCTTGATATGCCTTTATAGGCCATATCAGGGCATCTTTCTTTATTATCCTCCTGTCATTATTCTAATTATTTCATTGTTTGTTTCACGCATACCCTGGCGCCCTAAACGCCCAATATTACTAATAGTATTATCGGCTCCTTTTGTTACAAGTCCATCGCCACAGTAAAATTGATTTCCATAAGCGTACATATCATGTCCTAATAATCCTGCATTTACAGAGAATGCAATTTTAGCTGCACATGACGGTTTAGCACCATCGCAAACCATACCAGATAACATTGCAAGAGTGTTTACTAGTGTATGGCTAACTTCTTTAAACCCTCCACCTTGCAAGTAAGAAATGGCTGCACCTGCTGCTGCTCCGGCACATACCACCCCACAAAATGCAGATAATGTACCAATTTGTGACTTTTGATGAATAGCAAGCAAATTCGAGAGAACAAGGGCTCTTAATAACTTTGTATGCTCTATATTATTTCCCCTTGCAAATTCTATAACAGGTACCGAGCAAGTAATTCCTTGGTTACCAGATCCAGAGTTTATAACTACTGGCATCTCACATCCATGCATCCTTGCATCTGACCCTGCTGCTGCCATAGCTGAAACACGGTTTTCAATTCCTCCACCATACCTATCTAACATTACTTTACCGATATTGGCCCCATATGGATTTTTAATACCTTCCTCAGCAATAGCCATATTACATTCTATTTGCTTTTCAATGGATTCCTTAACATCTTCCAAATTGCAGGTTCTTGCATAATCCCATATATCTTCCATTGTTAATAAGCTATAGTCCAATAATTCCTTAGTATCCTCACTTGCATCTGATTTATCAAGAAGAACCTTCCCATTCTTCTCCATATATGTAATATTTGTATGGTAATCAGAAATCCTTATCTTTGCATAATCTTCTTCAGAAAACAATGTAATTACAATATCAAAAATTGAATCCCCTTCAAGGCATTTTATTTTCATGGGTGTATACTCAAGGTATTCTTTTATGCTTTCTATTTCTTCTTCACTAACACAGCTAATAACCTCCAGTTCCTTCCCTGGGTCTCCAGCAATAATTCCAGCTGCAATAGATGCTTCAATTCCTTTTAAGTTTCCGGTATTTGGAACAATAACTGATTTTACATTTTTAATAATACTTCCACTTGCCATTAGTTATACTCTCTTGGGTGTGGATCCTAAGATTTCCTTACATCTTGCTGCAGCATAGGCTAGGGCAATGGGCTCTGTGCAGCCCGTTGCTAGGACTAATTCCTTCCTTATTATTTCAGTGTATATCCTGTATTTTTCATTATTTTTATTCATATGATTCAGCTCCTAGATTAGGCCTACTTTTATTTATATTTTATATTTTTTATATTTTCTACGGGAGTTATTATAACAGAGTTAATCAGACTAGGTCAACGAATTATCCACTAGCTGATGTAAATTAAGCTTTAAAATTATATTTTTAAGTGTATAATAGAATTTGGGTTCTTACATAAGTAAAATTTTGTATATTTAAGAGGTGTTCTAATGAAATTTAAAGATAAAAATGTTCTTGTTACAGGTTCTTCAAGAGGTATTGGAAAAGCTATAGCCCTCAAATTTGCCTCACTAGGTGCTACTGTGTTTGTTAACGGTAGTAAGGATGAGGAATCATTAAAATCAACATATAATAAAATTATAGACCAGGGTGGTAATGCCCATATGTTTCTATGTGATATATCATCTTATGAGAATACAGAAAAACTCTTTGATTATGTTACATCTAAAACAGATGGGTCTTTAGATATTTTAATCAACAATGCAGGCATTTCCCATGCTGGCTTATTTACAGATACAACCCCTAATATATGGACAGATATATTAAATACTAATCTTTCTTCTGTTTATAATTGCTGCCATCTTGCAGTTCCAAGCATGATTAGTAAGCAAGAAGGATGTATTATTAATGTCTCTTCTATTTGGGGTAATGTTGGTGCCTCCTGCGAGGTAGCCTACTCTGCTACCAAGGGAGGAATTAACAGCTTTTCTAAAGCTCTAGGTAAGGAACTTGGTCCCTGTAATATCAGGGTAAATGCAATTGCATGTGGTTTTATTAATACAGGCATGAATAGTTACCTATCTAAAAGTGAAAAGGAAGACTTTGTAGAGGAAATTCCTCTATGTAGGCCTGGTGATCCTGAAGAAGTTGCCAATCTATGTGCCTATTTAGCATCAGATGAGGCTAGCTACTTGACTAGTCAGGTGGTTACTTTGGATGGGGGGAGGTTATAATTCATATATGTATTGTAAGCTTCAATATACTAAAAAAGTGCCAAGGAATTTTCCTTGGCACTTTTGTATATGCTTATATAATCCATAATAAAAAGTCTCTTGTAAATAAGAAATTTTATCTTTTTGAGAATTGTGGCGCACGTCTTGCTGCCTTAAGCCCGTACTTATGTCTTTCTTTCATTCTTGGGTCACGTGTTAGGAAACCTGCTTTCTTAAGTGGACTTCTAAGTTCTTCGTCCGCTTGTAGTAAAGCACGGCTAACCCCATGACGAATAGCACCCGCTTGTCCTGTTGTTCCTCCACCTTTTACGTTTACTTTTACATCAAATTTACTTAGTGTATCTGTTAATTTTAAAGGTTGTTTAACTGTTTCTTTTAATGTATCAAGACTAAAGTAGTTATCTATATCCCTTTTATTAATTGTAATTTGTCCGTTCCCTGGTACAAGGTATACGCGTGCTACAGCTTCCTTACGTCTTCCTGTGCCATAATATCTTGCTTCTGCCATCTATATTTCCTCCTCTCAGTTTTGTACGATATTAAAATTTTAATTCTTCTGGTTGTTGTGCATCATGTCCATGCTCTTCTCCAGCATACACACGTAATTTCGTAAGCATCTTTCTTCCTAAGCTATTTTTTGGAAGCATACCTTTTACTGCTAATGTAACTACTTTTTCTGGGTTTTTTTCCATCATTTCACGTGCTGTTGTCTCTTTAAGACCACCTACATATCCTGAATGTTTTCTGTATAGTTTTTGGTCTAATTTCTTACCTGTCATTTTGATATGCTCTGCATTAATAATAATAACATGATCCCCACAGTCTACATGTGGTGTATAAGTAACCTTATGTTTTCCTCTTAATACTTTAGCTACTTCGGATGCAAGACGTCCTAGTGTTTGGTCCTTAGCATCTACAACATACCATTTTCTTTCTATTGTATCTGCATTTGCCATATATGTCGTTCTCATTGGATTACCTCCTTAATTTCATCATAAAAATTTCTATATCCGTAATATAAAATCCGGGGCTAAGGGATTTTATAAAGTGGTCTTAATAACACAAGCTATATTATATTATATGTCTAGGATAGTGTCAAGATAGATATTGCTTATATTGCTTAATTTTTCAATATTCCACCCTATACATTGTAAGTCCACTTGCAGGCACTGTAATTCCGGCCTTTAACCTATTTTTAGATAGTATAATTTGCCTAATATCATCAGGCTTCATATCCCCTTTACCTACTTCTATTAGTGTACCTACCATAATCCTAACCATATTGTGTAAAAATCCATTTCCACATACCTCAAATGTAATAATATCTCCATCTTGCTTAATCTTAAAACTATAGATGCTTCTTATTGTATCTTTCTTTGTATTCTTTGAGGAGCAAAATGCTTTAAAATCATGTGTGCCAACAAAGTGCCTAGCACCTTGACTCATAGCTTCTATATCTAGGGGTGTATAAACAAAATATGTATAATTCCACAATTGAGGTACTGGATATTTTGAATTTATCACCTTATAGATATAGGTTTTCTTTTTTGCTAGGTACTGGGGATGAAATCCTTCCCCTACTAGCTTGGCATCTAAAACCACAATGTCTTTGGGAAGTATATTGTTTAGGCTCCTTGGCATCTTTTCTACAGGAATGGGCGTATTAACTTTTAGGCTAGCGCACTGCCCCCTTGCATGAACACCTGCATCAGTCCTACCCGAACCTTTTATAGACACTTCATGGCCGAATAATCTTTTGCATGCCTTTTCAAGTTCTGCCTGAATAGTTGGTAGTCCGTCTTGCTTTTGCCAGCCATAATAATGTGTGCCATCATATGAAATTGTTAGCATAATTTGTTTCATCATAACTCACCATTATATTAATATAGTAACCACAACCAATATAGCCATAATGCTTAATGCTATATAGTCTTTGCTTTCATATCTAAGCTCTTTCATTCGTGTTCGGTTTTCACCACCACGATAACATCTAGCCTCCATGGCCATGGCTAGTTCATCTGCCCTTCTAAAGGCTGATATAAACAAGGGTACTAGTATAGGTATTAGGGCCTTAGCTCTTTTAATTATCCCACCACTTTCAAAATCAGCTCCCCTTGCCATTTGAGCCTTCATAATCTTGTCAGTTTCCTCTAATAATATAGGTATAAATCTAAGTGAAATACTCATCATCATAGCTATTTCATGTGCTGGAACCCCTATTTTGGAAAATGGTTTAAGTAAAGACTCTATACCATCTGTAAGCTCTATGGGTGATGTTGTTAAGGTCATAAGTGATGATCCTATAATAAGTAAGACTAATCTTGATACCATTCTAATTGCTAGTTTAATCCCCTCAAGTGTCACTTTAACCTTTCCAAATTCATATAGTATAGTCTCTCCTGGCGCCATAAATACATTTAATATTACAGTAAATAGCACTATTATAAATATTGCTTTAAGGCCCTTGAGAATAAACTTTAAGGGTATTTTGGCTACCTTTGTAATTGTGTAGATAAATAAAGCTACTATTAAATAGCCTATATAGTTATCTATAAGAAAAAGCGAAATAATATATGCAAAGGTGGATAGTATCTTTACTCTTGGGTCTAATCTATGGATATAAGAATTTGTTGGGTAGTATTGTCCTATGGTAATATCACGAATCACTTCTTATACCCCCCTTTTTTAAATATGAAGCAATTATATCTGCCGCCTCTTCTACTGTAAGGATATCTTTCTTTACATCCATGCCCTTAGCTGATAACTCCTCCATAATATAACGAATTTGAGGGGCTGCAAGTCCCATATCTTCTAGTTCCTCTATATGGTTAAATATTTCCCTTGGTATACCATCTAGCTCAACCTTGCCACCCTTCATAACTACTAGCCTATCAACATATTTAGCAACATCTTCCATGCTATGGGAAACTAATATAACAGTAATTCCTAATTCTTCATGCATCTTGCTAACCTGTCCTAGTATCTCTTCCCTACCTTTTGGGTCAAGTCCGGCTGTTGGCTCATCTAAGATAAGTATTTCAGGTTCCATAGCTAGTACCCCTGCTATGGCTACCCTTCGTTTTTGGCCACCTGATAATTCAAATGGAGATTTATCAAACATATCCTCCCCTATATTTACCATAGATAGGGCCTTATGCACCCTTTCTTTAACTTCTTCTTTAGAAAGCCCCATGTTTTCAGGTCCAAATGCTACATCCTTATAAATATTCATTTCAAATAGCTGATATTCTGGATACTGAAATACAAGCCCCACTTGTTGCCTTACATCCTTAATGCTTACTTCATCTTTATTGTGTATATTCCTACCATTTATATATATGTTTCCACTAGTTGGCTTAATTAAACCATTTAAATGCTGAATAAGTGTGCTTTTCCCAGATCCTGTATGACCTATAAGTCCTACGAATTGTCCTTTGGGTATATGGATATTCACATCAGACATAGCCTTTTTTTCAAAAGGCGTTCCTGGATTATAGGTATAGGTTAAATTTTCGAGCTTAATCGCCATATAGCATCCACCACCTCCTGGGTAGATAGAATTTCTGTACTTATGTCTATCCCCCTCTTTTTTAATTCATAGGCAAGTGTGGTTGCATCTGGAGCATCAAGGCCAAGTTCCTTTAATTTGGCTACATCAGAAAACACTTCCCTCGGGCTTCCTTCCATAACTATCTTCCCCTCTTCCATTACAATAACCCTATCTGCATTAATTGCTTCCTGCATATAATGGGTAATATGAATAATAGTTATATCTTCTTCCTTATTAAGCTTATATATAGTATTTAGTACTTCCTGGCGCCCAATAGGGTCTAGCATAGCTGTAGGCTCGTCAAAGACTATACACTCTGGTTTCATAGCTAGCACCCCTGCTATAGCTACCCTTTGCTTTTGTCCACCTGATAGATGATTAGGTGAGTGATCCTTGTAATCTGTCATTTCTACAGCTTCAAGTGCCTTGTCTACACGCCTTCTTATTTCATCAGGTGCAATGCCTAGATTTTCTGGCCCAAATGCTATATCTTCGTCTACTATGGTTGCAACTATTTGATTGTCTGGATTTTGAAATACCATTCCAGCCGTTTGCCTTATATCCCATATTTTTTCTTCATCTTTAGTATTTATGCCTTTTACTAGTAAAAATCCTTTCATAGGTGTAAGAATTGCATTTAGGTGTTTTGCAAATGTGGATTTGCCAGAGCCGTTATGCCCTAGTATGACTACAAATTCTCCCTTTTCTATCTCTAAACTCATATTGTCTAAAGCTGTGAATGATTCTTCTATATTTCCTTCATCATTATATTTATGGTACTCAAATGTAATGTTCCTTGCCTCTACCATCCGTTCCATTTTATCACCTGTTTTCTTATATATTAATAAGTAAATTAAAAGTCTTTTTTTAACTTACCTCTTAATATATAACATTAAATTATAATTAAATACAAATTGGGGATTAAGATGTAGTCTTAATCCCCAACTGTTAAACTAACTCAATAATTACTTCTTCAGCTGCGTCACCTTTACGTGGACCAATTTTAATGATTCTTGTGTAACCACCATTACGATCAACATATTTTGGAGCAATTTCTTCAAATAATTTTTCAGTTAAATCTACATTTTTTACTTGTTTTTTCTTTGTCGGAGATACTTCTTTTACTGGGTATAATACCTTAAGCATTTTTCTCCTTGCATTTAGTCTTGATGGGTGGTCTTTTTTGATTGTTTTCTCAACTTCTTCGTAAACTGTTACCATCTTACCATCTTTTTCCTCTTTAATACGTTTTCCGTTAATATCTTTTTGAGGAGTCTTTGCAATTACTGTAACCTCATCGTAGTTATCTACTTCCTTTACAGCCATAGCAATTAATTTTTCTGTCATTTTACGAATTTCTTTAGCCTTAGCCTCAGTAGTTGTAATCTTGCCATGGTAAATCAGGTTAGTTACTTGATTTCTTAGTAACGCCTTACGCTGATCAGTTGGGCGTCCAAGTTTTCTATGTTTAGCCATTCCTCAACCTCCTTTACGCAATTGTTAGTCTTCGTTTGGTTTTAAAGTTAATTCTAATTCCGCTAACTTAGATAATACTTCCTCTAGGGATTTCTTTCCTAAGTTACGTACCTTCATCATTTCTTCTTCTGTACGATTAGTTAATTCTTCAACAGTATTTATACCAGCTCTTTTTAGACAGTTATATGACCTAACTGATAGGTCTAATTCTTCTATGCTCATTTCCAATACTTTTTCTTTAGTATCTTCTTCCTTAGTAACCATTACTTCGGCATGTTTAGCATTTTCTGATAAGTCTATAAAGAGATTTAGATGCTCATTAAGAACCTTAGCCCCAAGGCTCACTGCCTCATCTGGCTTAATTGTTCCATTTGTCCAAATTTCTAATGTTAGCTTATCATAGTCTGTTACCTGTCCAACACGTGTATCTTCTAATCTAAAGTTTACACGTGTTACTGGAGTGTAGCTAGCATCTACCATTATTACTCCTATTGGAGTCTCTTTTTCACCTGGGTCATTTGTACTAGCATAACCCCTACCTTTTGTAATTGTCATCTCTACATATAACTTGGAGTTTGATCCTCCATTTAATGTTGCTATATATAGGTCAGGATTTACAATTTCAATATCCGAACTGCATTTTATATCTGCTCCAGTAATTACACCGTCACCTTCTGCTTCTATATAAGCTATTTGTGGCTCTGGGTCCTCACTATGATTGATTATTGCAAGTCCTTTTAGGTTAAGGATAAGTTCCATGATATCTTCTTTAAGGCCTGGTACTGTACTAAATTCATGTAAAACACCATCTACCTTGATGCTGCTTATTGCAGCTCCTGGTAGTGATGATAATAATATACGTCTTAAGCTATTTCCCAGTGTTATTCCGTAGCCCCTTTCCAAAGGTTCAACTACAAAACAACCATATTTCCCATCTTCAGATAGTTCTTTGATTTCAATACTAGGTTTTTCAAATTCAAACACCCGATAAACCCTCCTTTATTTTTAAAATTAATGTATGAGGGTGACAAATTACTATTTAGAGTATAACTCTACGATTAATGTTTCTTGAACTTGTGTATCAATTTGCTCCCTACTTGGAATATCTTTTACTGTACCTGTTAAATTCTCAATATCTACTTCTATCCATTCAGGCACTATTCTAGAAGCTGTTGATTCTGTAATTTGTTTGAAACGCTCATATGATTTTGCTGTTTCTTTTATTGCAATTACATCTCCAACTTTTACTTGATAGGAAGGAATATTTACTTTCTTTCCATTAACAGTAATTAAGTTATGACGTACTACCTGTCTAGCTTCTGTACGTGAGCGACCAAGTCCTATACGGTATACAACATTATCTAGACGAAGCTCTAGCAGACGAAGTAAGTTTTCACCTGTAATTCCTTTTTGGCTATCTGCTGTAACGAAGTATGATCTAAATTGATCTTCCATAATTCCGTATATTCTTTTAGCTTTTTGTTTCTCACGAAGCTGTAATCCGTACTCTGATTGTTTAGTTCTTCCTTGCCCGTGCTGGCCTGGAGCATACGCTCTTCTGTCTATTGCACATGAAGGGCTGAAGCACCTTTCACCTTTTAAAAATAATTTTTCTCCCTCACGTCGGCATTGCCTACATTTAGGTCCTATATATCTTGCCATTATCTATTTACACCTCCCATTACACTCTTCTACGTTTTGGTGGACGACATCCATTATGTGGTACAGGGGTTACGTCTTTTATCATTGTTACTTCAAGTCCTGCTGCTTGAAGTGCACGTATAGCTGCTTCCCTTCCTGAACCTGGTCCTTTTACCATTACTTCTACTGATTTTAATCCGTGTTCCATAGCTGCTTTAGCTGCTACATCTGCTGCCATTTGTGCTGCATATGGTGTGGATTTTCTTGATCCTCTAAATCCTAGCCCACCTGCACTTGCCCATGAAAGTGCATTTCCATTGGCATCAGTTAGAGTTACAAGTGTATTATTAAAAGTAGATTGAATATGAGCCATTCCACGGTCTACATTTTTTCTAACTTTACGACGGGATGCCCCGCCTCTTTTAGCTTTTGCTTTTTTAGATGCTGCCATGCGTTTAAACCTCCTTAAAGATTATTTTTTCTTATTAGCTACTGTTCGTTTTGGCCCTTTACACGTACGTGCATTTGTCTTAGTTTGTTGCCCTCTTACTGGTAATCCTCTTCTATGTCTAACTCCTCTATAGCATCCGATTTCCAAAAGTCTCTTTAAGTTAAATGCATTTTCACGACGAAGGTCACCTTCTACTAATTGTGTTTCATCTATAATTTTACGAATTTTTGATACTTCTTCATCTGTTAGATCACTTATTTTTGTATCAAAATCCACTCCTGCTTCTGTAAGGATTCTTCTTGAACTTGGACGACCTATACCATAAATATAAGTTAATCCTACTTCAACACGCTTATTTCTCGGTAAGTCTACACCAGAAATTCTTGCCATGTGCTTTCACACCTCCTGAATATACTATTCATTCTTTTTCTATACTTAATTTATCTTTGTATAATTCTAGAATTTTTAGCCTTGCTTTTGCTTGTGTTTTGGGTTGACACATATTACGCGAACACGGCCATTTCTTCTAATTATCTTACACTTTTCACACATTTTTTTAACAGACGGACGTACTTTCATCTTTCTGTTCTCCTTTCGTGCTTATCACATTATTTAGAACGCCAAACGATTCTACCTTTGGTTAAATCGTAAGGAGACATTTCAACCGTCACCTTATCGCCTGGCAGAACACGGATAAAATTCATTCTAAGCTTACCAGAAATATGAGCCAATATTTCATGTCCATTTTCTAGCTCTACCTTAAACATAGCGTTTGGTAGTTTTTCAATTACCGTTGCTTCAGCTTCAATTACATCGCCTTTAGCCAAATTATAAACCTCCTCGCTTGTTGGAAAATTAATCTAAATATTCTTTAATTACCCTTCTTAAGTCAGAATCTTTTAGCTTGTTTTCTTCTTGAATTTTTTCCTTTATTTCTTTTACTACATAATTTGTCTTTTGAACATGTTTTATTTTTTTCTTTTTAGGTCTATTAATTTTTCTTAGCTTACCATCTGCTAGATATAGATACTGATCCTCTATGCCTACAACTACTAGTAACCTTCCTTTATCCCGGCCACTTTTTGAATACACTAGTTGACCAACAACATATTCCGGAATCATTTAATTCACCTCAGTATCTACTTTAGCTACAGTAAGGACTTCTGGTTCATCATCTGTAATTACGATTGTATTTTCATAATGTGCAGATGGCATGCCGTCCCGTGTTACAACAGTCCAGTCATCACCTAAAACACTCACCTGCCATGTCCCTGCATTAACCATAGGTTCTATAGCTAATACCATCCCTTTGCATAGCTTAGGACCTCTTCCAGGTGTTTTATAGTTAGGTATTTGTGGTTCTTCATGTAGGTCTTTGCCTATCCCATGGCCAACCAGATCCCTAACAACCGCAAAACCATTATCCTCTATATAGGCTTGTATTGCACTGGATACATCACTTAGATGATTTCCAGCTTTTGCAAATTTTAAACCCTCGTAGAAACTTTGTTTGGTTACATCTATTAGCCTTTGCATTTCATCTGATATTTCTCCAACACCATAACTGCGTGCTGCATCTGAGTGATAACCTTCATAATAGACACCAATATCTACTGATAGAAGATCTCCTCGCTGCAACTTCCTTGATGATGGAATTCCATGTACAACCTCTTCATTAATTGATGCACATATGGATGCAGGATACCCTTGGTAACCTTTAAATGAAGGTGTTGCTCCTTGGCTAATAATATAATCTTCCGCTATTTTATCTAGCTCTTTAGTAGTTATACCTACTTTAATTTGCTTAGCTATAAGTTCATGAGTTTTAATTAATATATCTGCTGCTTGCCTCATTATGTCTATTTCCGCATCAGATTTAATGGATATTGCCATTTTATTTCACTCCTAATGCGATCTTTAATCTATCTCTTACTTGTTCCACATCACCAATGCCATCAATATTGATGAGCTTATCTTGGTCTGCAAAGTATTTAATAAGAGGCTGTGTTTGGTTTTCATATACTTCTAATCTTTTCCTTACAGTCTCTTCTTTATCATCTTCACGTTGAACAAGTTTATTCCCGCAAAAGTCACAAATCCCTTTTGTTTTTTCTATTTTACTTACATTATGAAATGAAGCACCACACTTTGGACATGTAGTCCTTCCTGCCATACGTTCTATTATACAGTCATGTGGCACATCTACATTCACAACATAATTTATTTCTATGCCTAACTCTTCAAGTATTATATCGAGAGCTTCTGCTTGTGGAATTGTTCTTGGAAAACCATCCAAAATCATCCCATTCTTACAATCTTCTTGTATTATCCTATCTTGTATTAGTTTCATTACTAATTCATCAGGAACAAGTTGACCTTGATCTATATGCTTTTTTGCCTCTATACCTAAATCCGACTTTTTCGCAATATGATCTCTAAATATATTCCCCGTGGAAATAATAGGAATATTGTAAATCTTTGTTAGTGTTTCAGCTTGTGTCCCCTTACCTGCACCTGGAGCCCCTAATAGAATTATATTCATCTTCAAGCTACCTCCCCACGTTTACCTCTTTTTATAAGAATCCTTTATATGTCCTCATAAGCATCTGGGATTCTAAAGATTTCACTGTTTCAAGAGCCACTCCTACTACAATTAGCAAAGATGTTCCTCCAAATGTAACCTGCATTTTAAAGATTGCTGAGAATACAACTGGCATAGTTGCAATAATTGCTAGGAAAATAGCTCCCATTAGTGTAACATGAGTTGCAATCTTTGTTAAGTGGTCTGATGTAGGCTTTCCTGGACGTATTCCTGGGATAAACCCACCACTCTTCTTCATATTATTGGCTACTTCAATTGGATTGAATGCAATTGTAGAATAAAAGAATGTAAAAAACAAAATCAGCAGTATATATATAACTGCCCCTATTGGTTCTGTCCACCTAAGATTAGAAAGTATCTTTCCCCATGTTCCTGTTGGGTTAGCTACGAAGAATCCTGTAATTATCTCTGGAAACTGAATCATTGACATTGCAAAAATTACTGGTAGTACTCCTGATAAGTTTACTTTAATAGGAATATGTGTAGATTGACCACCGTACACACGTCTTCCTGAAGTTCTTTTTGCATACTGTACTGGAACTCTTCTTTCACCTTGAGACATTAGAACTACAAAAGCAATAATTATAAGGAACAATACTAATAGTATTGCTGTTTCTAATGGCTTATTATATCCAATAAGTACCCCTATTCCTTGTGGAATTCTTGATACAATATTTATAAATATAATTAGTGAAATACCATTACCTAATCCTTTTTCTGTTATTTGTTCTCCAATCCACATTACTAACATGGATCCTGCCACAAATGAAATTATGGCTAATGAATATCCCCATACACTTGTATCACTAAGGATATTGTAATTTCTTAAGGAATATGTCATTCCCCATGATTGAATTGTTGCTAGTACTAATGTTACATATCTAGTATATTTATCAATTTTCTTTCTACCTTCTTCGCCTTCCTTAGAAAGTTCTTCTAACTTTGGAATAGCTATTGTAAGGAGTTGCATGATGATAGATGCATTAATATACGGTCCCACACCCATTGCAAACAGTGCCATACTCTTAAATGCACCACCTGATACAACATCTAGTAATCCAAGAACATTGTTATCCCCTGACATTAGTCCTTCCAAAGCTCCTGCATTTACACCTGGTACTGGTATATGTGCCCCTAATCTTATTATTGCAAACATCCATAAGGTGTAAACAATCTTCCTTCTCAATTCTGGAACTCTCCAAGCATCCTTTAAGGTCTTAAACACCTACATCACCTCTTCTGCTTTTCCACCTGCAGCTTCGATTTTCCCCTTAGCTGATTCACTAAATGCATTTACTTGCACTGTTAGTTTTTTATTTATCTCCCCATTGCCAAGAATTTTAACACCGTCTCTTGGGTTCTTAACAATACCTGCATCAATTAAAGATTCTACTGTTACTGTGCTACCGTCTTCGAATCTATCTAATGCTGATAGGTTTATTCCTACAATTTCTAAAGAGTTTCTATTTGTAAACCCACGTTTTGGTAAACGTCTATATAAGGGCATTTGGCCACCTTCAAAACCAGGTCTTACGCCGCCGCCTGAACGAGCATTTTGCCCATCATGTCCTCTGCCAGATGTTTTTCCATTTCCAGAACCATGTCCTCTACCAACTCTATTTCTGGTTTTTTTGGATCCTGCTACTGGCTTTAATTCACTTAGGTTCATATCTTAGGCACCTCCTTTTGCTTGTTAATTAGTCTTCTATTTCTTCAACTTCTACTAAGTGTTCTACACTTTTGATCATTCCACGAATCACTGCATTGTCGTCATGAGTTCTTACGCTGTTAATTTTCTTTAAGCCTAGCGCCTCTACAGTTTTTTTGTGTTTCGGAATTGCCCCGATTGTGGATTTAGTAAGTTTTACATTTAATTTAGCCACCGAACATTCCTCCTATCCTAAAAGCTCTTCTACTGTCTTACCACGTAGCCTTGCTACAACTGAAGGCGTTTTAAGTTCTGAAAGACCCTTTAATGTTGCATTAACAACATTGTTTTTGTTGTTAGAGCCTAAAGATTTTGTTCTTATATTACGAATACCTGCAAGCTCAAGAACCGCACGTACTGGTCCACCTGCAATAACTCCTGTACCTTCTTCTGCCGGCTTTAAAAGTACTCTTGCACTTCCGAATTCGCCGATGTGTTCATGATAAATACTATCTACATCGTTTCTTTCTATATATATTAAATTTTTCTTTGCTGCATCAATACCCTTGTTGATTGCATCTGGAATTTCTGTTGCTTTTCCAATACCTACACCAACGTGGCCATTTTCATCACCAACTACTACTAGCGCAGAAAATCTAAAGTTACGTCCACCTTTAACTACTTTTGTAACACGTTTAATTGTAACTACACGTTCTTGAAGATCCAATCCACTTGGATCGATATTTTGTTTTATAGACACTATTTGGTTCCTCCTTTACTAGAATTTTAAACCAGCTTCACGGGCTCCATCTGCTAATGATTTTACTCTACCATGATATATATATCCGCCACGATCAAATACTACTTCTTCGATTCCTTTTGCAAGTGCTTTCTTTGCAACTTCTTCTCCTACGACTTTAGCTGCATCAACATTAGATGTTTTTTCTAATTTAGCAGCAATATCTTTTTCCATTGTAGATGCTGCTACTATTGTACGAGCTTCAACATCATCAATAATTTGCGCGTAGATGTGATTGTTACTTCTGAAAACAGCTAAACGTGGCTTAGCAGCTGTTCCGCTTATTTTATTTCTAATGCGTCTATGTTTATTAACACGGACATCATTACGTGATTGCTTTTTTATCATTATACTTCACCCCTTTGCTATTATTTACCTGTTTTACCTTCTTTACGTATGATTGTCTCGTCAATGTATTTTATTCCTTTGCCTTTGTATGGCTCTGGTAAGCGCTTGCTTCTGATTTCAGCTGCATATTGTCCAACAACTTCTTTGCTGATACCACTTATGGTAATTTTATTACCATCAACTTCGCTTGTTACACCTTCCGGATCATCCATTTCAATTGGGTGAGAGTATCCTAAAGAAAGCATTAATTTTTTTCCTTGTTTTTGTGCTCTATAACCTACACCGTTGAGCTCTAACACCTTTGTATAACCGTTTGTTGTTCCTTCAACCATGTTGGCAATTAATGTTCTTGTAAGACCATGTAATGATTTGTTTCTTTTTAAATCGTTAGGTCTTGTTACAATAATATTGTTATCTTCAATAGCAATGTTCATAGCGCTATCAAATTCTTTTGATAAAGTCCCTTTTGGACCCTTAACATCTACTACGTTCCCATCTACCGATACTGTTACGTTTGCTGGGATCTCGATTGGTTGGTTACCAATACGTGACATAGCTGCACCTCCTATACTCTTAAATTATTACCAGATGAATGCTATTACTTCTCCGCCTACACCTAATTTTCTAGCTTCTTTATCTGTTATTACACCTTTGTTAGTTGATATTACTGCTATTCCTAAACCACCTAATACTTGAGGTAGATTTTCTGCCTCAGCATATACACGAAGACCTGGTTTAGAAATCTTTTTAACACCTGAGATAACTTTTTCGTTTTTATCTTTACCATATTTTAGAGTAAGACGTAGTGTTTTCTTAACACCTTCTCCTACTTCTTCAAAGCCTTTAATGTATCCCTCGTTCAAAAGAATTTCAGAAATGGATTTTTTCATTTTGGATGCTGGAACATCAACTGTATCATGTTTAGCTATGTTAGCATTTCTGATTCTTGTTAGCATATCTGCAATTGGATCGCTCATTGTCATGTTATTTTCCTCCTCCCTTAGTTACCAACTTGCCTTTTTAACACCTGGTATCTCACCCTTGTGAGCCAAATCTCTAAAGCAAATACGGCATATACCGAACTTTCTAATATAAGCATGTGGACGTCCACAAATACGGCATCGATTATATTCTTGTGTAGAAAATTTAGCTTTTCTTTGTTGCTTTATCTTCAAAGACTTTTTAGCCATTGATGCACCTCCTATTTTTTAAACGGCATTCCGAATAATCTTAATAGCTCATGTCCTTCTTCATCCGTTTTAGCTGTTGTTACTATAATTATATCCATACCACGAACTTTATCTATTTTATCGTACTCTATCTCTGGGAAAATAATCTGCTCTTTGATCCCTAAAGCATAGTTACCACGTCCATCAAAGGATTTTGGACTTACACCTTGGAAGTCACGAACACGTGGAAGAGCAAGATTAACTAAACGATCCAGGAACTCGTACATCTGCTTACCTCTAAGTGTTGTCTTACATCCGATTTCCATTCCTTCACGCAATTTAAATGCTGCAACTGATTTTTTGGCTTTTATTGTTACTGCTTTTTGTCCTGTAATAAGCTCCATATCTGATACTGCATTTTCAAGAATCTTTGCGTTCTCTTTTGCCTCTCCAACTCCCATGTTAACTACGATCTTTTCAAGTTTAGGCACTTCCATCTTGTTTTTATATCCAAACTTAGCCATCATTCCATCTATGACTTCAGTATTATAAACTTCTCTCATTCTACCCAATTTAGTTTACCTCCTTTCGGAAACTAGTCGATTTCAATTCGCTCTTTATCAACGATAGCAACTCGTTTCTTTGTTGTTACTTTTACACCATTTTCTTCTTTAACTTCCACATTTACACCAAGCCTTGCAGGTTTACCGTCATGAAGATACATTACATTAGATACGTGAATTGGTGCCTCTTTTTCAATGATACCACCTTCACCTTGCATTCCTGGTTTTTCATGTTTTATAATCATATTAACTTTATCTACAATTACGCGTCCATGCTTAGGATCTATTCCTATTATGTTGCCTTCCTTGCCTTTATCCTTACCAGCAATTACAACTACACGATCGCCTTTTTTAAGTTTAGTTTTCACGGTTTACACCTCCTTATAGTACTTCTGGGGCTAGTGATAAGATTCTTGTATAATTATTATCTCTTAACTCTCTTGCAACTGGTCCAAAAATACGAGTTCCTCTTGGATTTTCATCTTCTCTTAAAATAACTGCTGCATTATCGTCAAATTTTATATATGAACCATCTGGTCTTTTAACACCTTTTTTTGTACGTACAATTACAGCTTTTACTATTTCGCCTTTTTTAACAACACTACCTGGTGTTGCATGTTTAACCGAAGCAACAACTACATCGCCTACTTTAGCGTATCTCTTCTTTGAACCACCAAGCACACGAATACACATTAATTCTTTTGCTCCAGTATTGTCGGCTACCTTAATTCTACTTTCTTGTTGAATCATGGAATCCAACCTCCTTTTTAACAAAACTATTTTGCTTTTTCAATAATATCTACTAGTCTCCAGCATTTTGACTTAGATATTGGTCTAGTTTCCATCACACGCACACGGTCACCTATATTACATTCATTATTTTCATCATGAGCATGTAGCTTATGTGTTCTTTTAATAATCTTTCCGTAAAGAGGATGTTTTACACTATTTTCAATAGATACTGTAATTGTTTTATCCATTTTATTACTTGTAACTCTTCCTACTACTGTTTTGCGAAGATCTTTATTAACCACAACAATTCCTCCTCTCTGTAATTACGCGTTTGCTTTTTGAGTAATGATTGTTTGGATGCGCGCAATATTTCTTCTTACTTCTTTAATTCTTGATGTATTATCCAATTGATTGGTAGCATTTTGGAACCTTAAATTAAAAAGTTCTTTCTTTGCATTCGCAAGTTCAATATCTAATTCTTCCATTGTTTTTGGGTTCATTTCCTCTAGAAATACTTTACTCTTCACTACCATCACCGTCCATTTCTTGTTCAGCACGAGAAACGATTTTACACTTCATTGGCAACTTATGCATTGCAAGCCTTAGGGCTTCCCTAGCTGTTGCTTCATCTACCCCACCTACTTCAAACATAACACGTCCAGGTTTTACTACTGCAACCCAGTATTCTGGTGATCCTTTACCTGCACCCATTCGTGTTTCAGCTGGTTTAGATGTTACTGGTTTGTCTGGAAATATTTTAATCCAAACTTTACCACCACGTTTCATGTATCTGTTCATAGTAACACGTGCCGCTTCTATTTGATTAGATCTTACCCAACTTGGTTCTAAAGCTACGATTCCGTATTCACCGTAGGTTACTGTGTTTCCTCGGGTAGCTTGGCCCTTCATACGTCCGCGAAATTGTTTGCGGTACTTTACTCTCTTAGGCATCAACATTAGTTATCGCTCCCTTCTACTTTCTCTTCCTTTTTCCGTGGAAGTATTTCACCTTTGTATGTCCATACTTTCACGCCAATTTTTCCATAGGTTGTATTTGCTTCAGCAACTCCAAACTCAATATCTGCTCTTAGTGTTTGAAGTGGAATAGTTCCTTCTGAATAATGTTCATTACGTGCCATCTCTGCTCCACCTAAACGGCCTGAGCATGATACTTTAATTCCTTCAACTCCAGCTTTCATAGCCCTTCCCATTGATTGCTTCATAGCACGACGGAAGGATACACGGTTTTCTAGTTGCAAAGCAATATTCTCTGCAATTAATTGTGCATTAGCCTCTGGGCGTTTAACTTCGATAATGTTAATCATAACTCTATCTTCAGTTAATTTTTGTACTTCTTTATGAAGTTCTTCTATAGCTGAACCACCTCTACCAATAACAATTCCTGGCTTAGCGGTATGCACATGGATTCTAACACGTCCTGACATTCTTTCTATTTCAATCTTGTAAATTCCAGCTGTGTATAACTTTTCTTTGATATACTTCCTAATCTCATTATCTTCAACAAGATAATCTGGGAATTTATCATCATCAGCATACCATTTGGAATCCCAATCTTTAATTACTCCGATTCTTAATCCATTTGGATTTATTTTCTGACCCATACCTAACCTCCTTACCTTTCATTAAGTACCACAGTAATGTGGCTTGTTTGCTTATCTATCCTAAATGCACGACCTTGAGCACGTGCTCTAATACGTTTTAATTTTGGCCCCTGTGTAACATAAGCCTCTTCAATATAAAGGTTGTTAACATCTAAGCCGTGGTTGTTTTCAGCATTTGCTGCTGCTGATTCAACTAACTTTTCTATTACTCTAGCTGCATTCCTTGGTGTAAACTTTAAAATACCAAGTGCTTCTGTAACATCTTTGCCCCTAATTGTATCAAGCACAATCTTAGCTTTTGAGCTAGGTACTCTTACATAAGTTACCCTTGCCTTTGGCCTTGGATCTGCCTGCTCTTCATTTCTTGCTTGTTTTATCTGGGTTCTATGTCCTTTTGCCATGAAAAGAACCTCCTTCCATCGATACTAATATAATTAGCCAATTTTAGACTTTGTTTCTGCGTTTTTACCGTGTCCTCTATATGTTCTTGTAAGAGCAAACTCTCCGAATTTGTGCCCTACCATATCCTCTGTAACATATACAGGTACATGTTTTCTTCCATCATGTATCGCAACAGTATGACCCACCATGCTTGGGAAAATCGTTGAACGACGAGACCATGATTTAATTACTGTTTTTTTGCCTTCTGCATTCATTTCATCTATTTTCTTAAGTAGATGCTCATCAGCAAAAGGACCTTTTTTTAAGGAACGAGCCATTTAATATGCCTCCTTTCAAATAAAATTATTTTTGTTTACGAGTACGAATAATATATTCATTTGATTTCTTATTTTTCTTTCTCGTTTTGTAACCAAGTGTTGGTTTACCCCATGGTGTAACTGGACTTGGCATACCGATTGGTGTTCTACCTTCACCACCACCGTGTGGGTGATCATTAGGGTTCATTACAGAACCACGAACACTTGGACGGAATCCCATGTGACGTTTACGTCCTGCTTTACCTACAACAATAAGTTCATGTTCGATATTTCCTACTTGACCTATTGTAGCACGGCAAGTAATTGGTAATAATCTAGTTTCTCCAGATGGTAATTTTACTGTTGCATATTTACCTTCTTTAGCTACTAATTGTGCTGACATACCCGCCGAACGAGCTAATTGCCCACCTTTACCTGGGTGCATTTCGATATTATGAATAGTTGTACCTATTGGCATATCCTTCATTTCCATAGCATTACCTATGCGAATCTCTGCATCCTTACCACTCATTAACTTGTCGCCAACTTGTAGTTTATGTGGTGCAATGATATATCTTTTTTCACCATCTGCATAGTGTAAAAGAGCAATCCTCGCTGACCTATTTGGATCGTATTCGATACTTGCTACCTTTGCAGGTATACCATCTTTATTACGCTTAAAATCAATAATTCTATATTTAGCATTTGCACCACCACCACGATGGCGAATTGTAATTTTACCTTGGTTATTTCTTCCAGAATGTTTGTTTAAAGCAACTACTAAAGACTTTTCTGGAGTACTTTTCGTAACTTCTTCAAATTTAGAAGTTGCCATATGTCTCCTTGACGGAGTATATGGTTTATATTTTTTAATACTCATAGTTGTCACTCCTTTCGAACTATTAAATCCTCATACACGCATCCACGTGTTTCATCTTTTCTATTTAACTACATTCCTTGGAAAAAGTCAATGTCTTCGCTTGTTTCTGTAAGCTTAACAATAGCTTTCTTAACCTTAGCTGTTCTTCCTGCAGTTAAACCTCTACGTTTAACCTTACCTTGCAGGTTCATTGTATTAACTTTTTCAACTTCAACACCGTCAAACATTTCCTCTACTGCCTTTTTGATTTGTATCTTAGTTGCAGCTGGATGTACATGGAATGTGTATTTTCTATCTGCCATATCATTCATACTTTTCTCTGTAATCACAGGTTTTATAATGACATCATAATATTGGATATTTGCCACTATGAATACACCTCCTCGATTTTGTTTAACGCTTCCTTAGTTACTAGGAAAGTATCGTATTTAAGGATATCGTATACGCTAATGTTAGTAACGCCTACTGCCTTAACTCCTGGAATATTACGTGCTGATAATGCAATGTTTCTAGTATCCCCTTCAGTAACTATTAGAGCTTTTTTAACTTTAAAGCCATCAAGTACATTCTTCATTGCTTTTGTTTTAGCTTCTGGGAAGTTTAGTTCATCAATAACGATAAACTTATCTTCATTAACTCTGCTAGTTAAAGCTGACTTTAAAGCAAGTCTTCTTTCTTTCTTGTTAATTTTGAAAGAATAATCTCTTGGTTTTGGTGCAAATACTACACCACCACCTACCCAATGTGGTGAACGGATTGAGCCATGTCTTGCTCTACCTGTTCCTTTTTGTTGCCATGGTTTTCTTCCTCCTCCACGAACTTCCGCACGTGTTAAAGTACTTTGTGTCCCTTGGCGACTATTAGCAAGGTGTGAAACTACTGCTGAGTGAACTAAGTGTTCCTTAACCTCAACATTAAAAATTGAATCTGTTAATTCAACATCCCCCACTTGCTCTGCATTCATATTATATAGGGCAACTTTTGCCATTGTGTTTCCTCCTTCCTTACCTATCATTAAGCCTTAACACTGTCTTTGATAGTAATCATTGTTTTCTTTGGTCCTGGTACCGCACCCTTAACTAAAATTAAGTTCTTATCTGCGTCTACACGTACAACCTCAAGGTTTAATACTGTAACTTTTTCTGCACCCATTTGGCCTGGAAGTCCTGACCCCTTGAATACTCTACCTGGAGTTGCTGCTCCTGCTCTTGCTCCTGGTGTTCTGTGGTGTCTTGAACCGTGTGTTCTAGGTCCTCTAGAGTGATTATATCTCTTGATTACACCTTGGTAACCTTTACCTTTAGAAATTCCAGTTACATCAACCTTATCTCCTGCTTCAAAGATATCTGCATTAATTTCTTGTCCTACTTCATATTCTGAAGCATCCTCTAAACGGAATTCTTTTAGATGTCTTTTAAAATCTATGTCTGATTTTTTGAAGTGTCCTTGTTTTGGTTTGTTAGTGTGCTTTTCTTTAGCATCAACATACCCTATTTGGATTGCTTCATAACCATCATTTTCTATTGTTTTCTTTTGTACTACTACGCAAGGCTCTGCTTTTAATACTGTTACTGGTATTAAGTTTGCATTCTCATCAAAGATTTGTGTCATCCCGATTTTTTCAGCCATAATTGCTTTCTTCATTCCTTACACCTCCTAGGATCTACAGCGGATTGCCTCCTGGCAATCATTCTAGACGATATTTCTTTACCGTCCTACTATTGTTATTATCTTAAATCTACTTTAATATCTACACCTGCTGGCAGATCAAGTCTACGCAGTGCATCTGCTGCTTTTGGTGTTACTTCTAAATCTATCAATCTTTTGTGAGTTCTTCTTTCGAATTGCTCACGAGAATCTTTATATTTGTGAACTGCTCTAAGTACAGTAAATACTTCTTTCTTTGTAGGTAATGGAATTGGCCCACTACATTTCGCTCCAGTTCTCTTTGCAGTTTCAATAATTTGAGCTGCTGATTGATCGATAAGATTATGGTCATACGCTCTTAACGTAATTCTCATTTTTTGGCTAGTCATAAAAAAAGTCCCCTCCCTTTCGCACTTTATTAGAAAGCAGCACGACTAGTGGCGACTGTACACTCTACCGGGTGTTTCCTATCTATAAAAGCACAAACATACCCTACGATATGTTATGCTCCAAATAGTCCCATTTAAGTACAGTGACCTCATCGTCTGGTTTCGTGAACCGGACATTGCTCGGCAGAAATTCCTATTATTAATAGGTGCAACCTCCTGCTTCATTGCTCTCAATGTCACAACAAACCTATTATACATGATTAAAATGTAAAGTTCAAGTCTTTATACTAATTAATTTGACCATTTTATGACATAGCACTTTTTTTGATTTAATTGACTAGTAAGGGATAAATGGTTAATATGTAGGAAAGAAGATAAGCTAATTAAATGGAGGAAGATAAATGAAAAACATAGTAAGTCTATGGCAAGAAATCTTACTAGAAGATTCGCTAATAAATGCCGTATTTAGTAACCCTCGTAATAAAAATATAACACCCTATAAACAGGTTAAGGTTAAACCTATTCTTATTCAGGGCCTACTTCATTACCAGCTTGAGTATGTGTTCCCCACTAAGGTAACACATAAGAATCTTAAGGAAGGGGAGTTAATAGAGGAAGTTAAAGACTTATCTGAAGGCATGAGGCAAATTAATCTTTATACAGTAGATAATGACTACCAAGTAATGATAAGTAAAAAAATGAAGGTAAACATATCTAAAAAGCCCCCTAGTCAAAAGAAGGGAAATGATTTTCTTTCTCATAATAGGGAAAAGCAATATATTCTAAATGAAGGTAAGCCTGTTCCATTTTTACTTGAACTTGGTATCATGAATAAGCAAGGGATTGTTTATAAAGATAAGTACAATAAATTCCGCCAAATCAATAGGTTTCTTGAGCTTGTAAGGGATGTTAAAGATGATCTGCCTAAGGATAAGAAAATACGAATTATTGATTTTGGCTGCGGTAAGTCCTACCTAACATTTGCCATTCACTATTACCTAAAGGACCTTTGCGGATTAAATATAGAAATCATAGGTTTAGACCTAAAAGAAGATGTTATTAATACCTGCAATAACCTAGTAGATAGGTTAAAGCTAGAGGATATAAAATTTCTAGTTGGTGATATTGAAAGTTATAACGAGCATGGTGTGGCAGATATGGTAGTTACGCTTCATGCATGTAATACTGCTACAGATGCCGCCCTTGCTAAAGCTATTAAATGGAAGGCTAAAGTAATACTTTCTGTACCTTGTTGCCATAATGAACTTTATAATCAGATAGAAAATGATGTCTTGCAGCCAATTTTAGGTTATGGAATTATTAAGGAACGTTTTTCGGCTTTGGCAACTGATGGGATAAGGGCTCAGATCCTAGAAATCCTTGGATATAGAACCCAGTTAGTTGAATTTATTGATATGGAGCATACTCCAAAAAATATATTAATTAGAGCAATTAAGTCAGATAAACCTAATAATAGTAAAAAACTTATTTCTGATTATAAAAACCTAATTACTTTTTTAAATGCAAGGCCATACCTTCATAAGTTACTTGAAGACGAACTTAATAAGTATTTAAGATAAAAAAACTGACTTAGATTAATCTAAGTCAGTTTTTTTATCTTATTCAAAGATTTCTGTTACTGTACCAGCGCCTACTGTTCTACCACCTTCACGGATTGAGAAACGAAGACCTTTTTCCATAGCAATTGGACTGATTAATTCAATATCCATTTGAATGTTATCTCCTGGCATACACATTTCTACACCTTCAGGTAATTGGATAACGCCTGTAACGTCTGTTGTTCTGAAGAAGAATTGTGGTCTATAGTTTGAGAAGAATGGAGTATGACGTCCACCTTCGTCTTTTTTAAGAACATATACTTCTGCAGCAAATTTGCTGTAAGGTTTGATTGAACCTGGAGTAGCTAAAACTTGTCCACGCTCAATTTCTTCTCTTTGTACACCACGAAGAAGTGCACCAATGTTGTCACCAGCTTGTGCTTGGTCAAGAAGCTTACGGAACATTTCTACTCCTGTACATACTACTGTACGTGTTTCTTCTGCAATACCAACAAGTTCGATTTCGTCTTGTACTTTAAGAACTCCACTTTCTACTCTACCTGTAGCAACTGTACCACGTCCTGTAATTGAGAATACGTCCTCAACTGGCATTAGGAATGGTTTGTCTACATCACGCTCTGGATCTGGGATGTAAGTATCAATGTGCTCAAATAGTTCAACAATTCTATCTCCCCACTCTGAGTGTGGATCTTCTAAAGCTTTAAGTGCTGATCCAGCTACGATTGGTGTATCATCACCTGGGAAATCATATTCGTCTAATAGCTCACGAACTTCCATTTCAACAAGTTCTAATAACTCTTCGTCATCTACCATATCACATTTGTTTAAGAAAACAACGATGTATGGAACACCTACTTGACGTGAAAGTAAGATATGCTCACGAGTTTGTGCCATTGGACCATCTGTTGCAGCAACAACAAGGATTGTTCCGTCCATTTGTGCTGCTCCTGTAATCATGTTTTTAACGTAGTCCGCGTGACCTGGACAGTCAACGTGTGCATAGTGACGGTTTTCTGTTTCGTATTCTACGTGAGATGTTGAGATTGTGATTCCACGTTCTCTCTCTTCTGGTGCCTTGTCGATTTTATCGTAATCCATTCCTTCACCAGTACCGTATCTTGTGTTAAGTGTGTGTGTAATTGCTGCTGTTAATGTTGTTTTACCGTGGTCAACGTGTCCTATTGTCCCGATATTAACATGTGGCTTGGTTCTTTCAAATTTCTCTTTAGCCATTTTGATTATCCTCCTTTGATATAACTGGGGTTTTTCCCTCAGATTAATTACATTATATTGAATTTCTTTCTAGATTTCAAGTGTCTTATTAATTGTTTGTAAATTATTTAGCCATATCTGAAATGATTTTTTCTTGGATGTTCTTTGGACATGGTTCATAATGATCAAAAAACATGGAGTATGTTCCTCGTCCTTGTGATCTTGAACGTAAGTCTGTTGCATATCCGAACATATCTGATAGTGGAACATATGCATTAATTTCTTGCGCTCCACCCCTTGCTTCCATTCCCTCAATACGGCCACGACGGGAGTTAATATCACCAATAACGTCGCCCATGTACTCTTCTGGTACTGTAACAACAACCTTCATAATTGGCTCTAATAAGATTCCGCCACCTTTTTTCATAGCTTCTTTGAATGCCATAGATCCAGCAATCTTGTATGCCATCTCTGATGAGTCAACATCATGATAGGATCCATCATAACATTCTGCTCTAATACCTAATACTGGGTAACCAGCAAGTGGTCCACTCTGCATAGCTTCTTGGATACCATCATCAACAGATGAAATATATTCTCTTGGGATAGCTCCNCCAACAATAGAATCAACATATTCATATGTTTCTTCTGAGTTTGCATCCATTGGACTAAATTTAACCTTACAGTGACCGTATTGTCCACGTCCACCTGATTGACGGATAAATTTACCTTCAACGTCTGCATCCTTAGCTAATGTTTCTTTGTATGCAACTTGTGGTGCACCTACATTTGCTTCTACTTTAAATTCACGAAGTAGACGGTCTACAATAATCTCTAAGTGTAGCTCTCCCATACCTTCAATGATTGTTTGACCTGTATCAGTATTTGTATGTGTCTTAAATGTTGGGTCTTCTTCAGCAAGTTTAGCAAGAGCCATACCCATCTTGTCTTGACCTGCTTGTGTTTTAGGTTCAATAGCTACAGAAATAACTGGCTCTGGGAATACCATTGATTCTAAAATTATTGGGTTTTGTTCATCACATAGAGTATCCCCTGTTGCTGTTATTTTTAATCCTATAGCAGCGGCAATATCTCCTGAATAAACAATTTTTATCTCTTCACGGGAGTTAGCATGCATCTGTAAGATACGTCCAACACGTTCTTTCTTATCCTTTGAAGAGTTATATACATAAGATCCAGCTGATAAGGTTCCTGAATACACACGGAAGAATGCTAACTTACCAACAAATGGGTCTGTCATAATCTTGAATGCTAATGCTGAGAACGGCTCCTCATCTGATGATTTCCTTACATCCTCTTCCTCTGTACCAGGAATAACTCCTTGGATTGGTGGAATATCAACTGGTGAAGGCATGTATCTTATAATAGCATCTAGTAATCCTTGGATACCTTTATTCCTATATGCAGAACCGCACATTGCTGGAATAATTTCTACAGAGATTACAGCTTTTCTTAGGGCTTCATGAATTTCATCTTCACTTATTTCTTCACCTTCTAAGTAAGCCATCATAAGGTCTTCATCTGTCTCACATATTGCTTCAATCATTTCGTTTCTATGTTCAGCAACTAAATCAGCCATATCTGCTGGAACATCTGTTACTTCGATTTCTTTTCCTAGGTCATCTTTGTAGATGTATGCTTTTTCGCCTATTAAATCTATATAACCAACAAAGTTATCTTCGGCTCCTATTGGTAATTGAATAGGTACAGCATTTGCTCCTAGGCGCTCTTTAATCATGGATACTACATTTAGGAAGTCTGCTCCTACAACGTCCATTTTGTTGATAAATGCTATACGTGGTACTTCGTATTGGTCAGCTTGACGCCACACTGTTTCTGATTGTGGCTCTACACCGCCCTTTGCACAAAACACACCTACCGCACTATCAAGCACTCGCAGGGAACGTTCTACCTCTACTGTGAAATCCACGTGCCCTGGTGTATCAATAACGTTAATCCTATTGCCTTCCCAGAAACATGTAGTAGCAGCTGAAGTAATTGTAATACCTCTCTCTTGCTCTTGTTCCATCCAGTCCATTTCGGCTCCACCATCATGGGTTTCCCCAAGTTTGTGAGTTTTTCCTGTGTAGAACAATATTCTTTCTGATAAAGTTGTTTTCCCCGCATCAATATGAGCCATTATACCGATATTACGGGTATTCTCAAGCGAATATTCTCTTCCTGACAAAATAATTCCTCCTTCGGCTCTAAAAGATTACCATCTATAATGTGCAAATGCTTTGTTTGCTTCTGCCATTTTGTGTGTGTCGTCTTTCTTCTTAACTGCTCCACCGGAGTTATTAAGTGCATCAAGAATTTCTGCTGCTAGACGATCTGTCATTGTTCTTTCTCCACGGTTACGACTATATGTCGTTAACCAACGAAGACCTAAAGTTTGTCTTCTTTCTGGGCGAACTTCAACTGGTACTTGGTATGTTGCTCCACCTACTCGGCGAGCCTTTACCTCTAATACAGGCATAATATTGTCTAATGCTTCCTGGAAAACTTCTAATGCATCTCTTCCTGTTTTCTCTGCTACAATATCAAATGCACCATATACAATGTTTTGTGCGATACCTCGCTTACCATCAATCATAATGTGGTTGATTAATTTGGTAACTTGTTTGCTTCCGTATACCGGATCCGGTAATACGTCTCTTTTTGCTACATGTCCTTTACGTGGCACGGCCTTCCCTCCTTAACTATTGATATTCATAAAATATCATGGGTACTCGTCCTTCTCTTAATGAGAGGATCGTACGTGCTCCAGAATTCATACTATACTTACATAGCATTAAGTAATGTTATATTTATATTATATCCGACTGGGCACTATATTCATGTTATTTTTGTCTGTTTGTCTATTATCTAGGTTTTTTCGCTCCATATTTAGAACGAGATTGCTGACGATTTGNAACGCCTGCTGTGTCTAAAGAACCACGAACAATGTGGTAACGTGTTCCTGGTAAGTCTTTAATTCTACCACCACGCACTAAAACAACACTATGTTCCTGTAGGTTATGTCCTTCACCTGGAATATAAGCTGTTACTTCTAGTCCATTTGTAAGACGAACCCTTGCAACTTTACGAAGAGCTGAGTTAGGTTTCTTTGGTGTAGCAGTCCTTACTCCTGTACATACACCTCTCTTTTGTGGTGATGGTGTATCTGTTGTGTGTTTCTTAAGTGAGTTATATCCTTTTTGTAAGGCTGGTGATTGATATTTCTTACCTACTGTTTGTCTACCTTTTCTAACTAACTGGTTAATTGTTGGCATACTTGCACCTCCTTGCTCATTGAATAATTGCTGCTGTTGCAGTCTTTACCTTGATGTTACACTCCTTGCCCAGTTGGACCATAGTTTCTACTTTTATTAATGGTAGACCCTGATCCTCTGCAAGATTCATAACTTGATGAACTATGTGTTCATCAGCGTCTTCGGCAATGTAAACAAGCCTTGCAATGCCCTTCTCTATGGCCTTGATGGTTTGCTTAGTGCCTACTATCTTTGGGTCTGTTTTTAATCTGTGCAACATAAATCCCCCCTGTAAGGTTCATTTCTATGCATATTAACGCACACTGTGAAATTCTAACACTTTAAATTAAAAATGTCAAGGGTTATGATGACAGTTAATAATAGGGCAGTTTGCAAACTCAAGATGTTAATCTTAGCTGTCAACTGCCCCATTTAGTATTATTCTTCTACCATTGTTATATCTAGATTTCTATATCTTTCCATCCCTGTTCCTGCTGGAATCAGCTTACCAATGATTACGTTTTCCTTTAGACCTATAAGCGGGTCTGTCTTACCTTTAATTGCAGCTTCTGTAAGAACCCTTGTTGTTTCCTGGAAGGATGCTGCAGATAAGAAGGACTCCGTTGCTAATGAAGCCTTGGTAATTCCTAGAAGTGCTGGTTTACCAACTGCTACTTCTAAGTCTTCTTGCTCTACTCTTCTATTCTCATCTTCATAGTTGAGCACATCTACCAATGCACCTGGCAAGAATTCCGTATCCCCACGTTCTTCTATTTTAATCTTCCTCATCATCTGGCGTACAATAACTTCTATATGTTTATCATTAATATCAACACCTTGAAGTCTATATACTCTTTGTACTTCCCTAATCATATAGTCTTGCACAGCCCTAGGCCCTTTTATTTTGAGGATATCATGTGGATTAACACTACCCTCAGTAAGCTCGTCACCCGCTGCAACGTAGGAGCCGTCTTCTACTTTAATTCTTGACCCATAAGGGATTAAGTAGTTTTTGCTAGTTCCTGTTTCACTATTTGTAATAATGATTTCTCGTTTTTTCTTTGTTTCTGAATAAACTGCTATACCATCGAACTCTGCAATTATAGCAAGACCCTTTGGTTTACGGGCTTCAAATAATTCTTCGATACGTGGAAGACCCTGGGTTATGTCATCCCCTGCAATACCACCACTATGGAAGGTACGCATTGTAAGCTGTGTACCTGGCTCACCAATAGATTGGGCTGCAATAATACCTACTGCTTCACCAACCCTAACTGGACTTCCAGAAGCTAGGTTTGATCCATAACATTTAGAACAAACACCTTGACGGGCTTTACAGGTTAAGATTGTTCTTATGTTCACTTCCTGAATTCCTAAGCCTTCAATGTAGTCAGCTTCATCAGGTGTAATGAATTCATTCTTTTCTTTAATTACTTCACCTGTTTCTGGATTAACTATTGGATCAACTGTGAATCTTCCTCTAATACGTTCATGTAATGGTTCAATAACCTCATTTCCATCTTTAAAGGCTTTTACAACCATACCCGGTATATCTGTTCTACCATTAGCATCCATTTCACCCTGACAATCTAGTTCCCTAACTATAACATCCTGTGATACGTCTACTAGACGCCTTGTCAGGTAACCTGAGTCAGCTGTACGAAGTGCCGTATCTGCAAGTCCTTTACGAGCACCGTGAGCTGATATAAAGTACTCTAGTACAGATAAACCTTCACGGAAGTTAGCCTTGATAGGTAGTTCAATTGTACGTCCTGATGTTGATGCCATAAGTCCACGCATACCTGCTAGTTGCTTAATTTGGTTATTAGAACCACGGGCACCTGAATGAGCCATCATATAGATATTATTGTATTCTCCAAGACCTTCAAGTAGGGCATCTGTTATCTTATCATTAGCTTCATCCCAAGCTTCGATAACCTTTTGGTATCTTTCTTCATCCGTCATAAGACCACGGCGGAAATGTTTAGTTACCTCATCTACTACCCTATCTGCTTCATCTAGGTATTCTTCCTTATTTTCTGGAATAACCATATCTGATATTGATACGGTAAGAGCACCCTGTGTAGCATATTTAAATCCTAATTCTTTAATATCATCTAGGAGCGTAGCTGTCTCTGTTGAACCATTCTTGTTGATACATCTTGTTATTATCTGGCCTAATTCCTTCTTACCAACTACAGTATCAACCTCATATACAAAGCGATTTTCTTCTTTTGTACGGTCTACTAGACCTATATTTTGTGGTATTACCTCATTGAAGATTACACGTCCAACTGTGGTTTCTGTCATACCGGCAACCATTTCCCCAGTTACAGGATCTTCTACCACTCTCCTTACCTTAATCTTCGCATGTAAGGAAATTAAATCATTTTCATAAGCCATTATTGCTTCATTTTCATCTCTGAAATATTTACCTTCACCTAATTCATCATCTTTTTTAAGAGTTAGATAATAGGTTCCAAGAACCATATCCTGTGAAGGAACTGCCACCGGCGCTCCATCTGATGGTTTAAGTAGGTTATTAGGTGCAAGTAGTAAGAATCTACACTCTGTTTGGGCCTCCACTGATAAAGGAACGTGAACTGCCATTTGGTCCCCGTCGAAGTCAGCATTATATGCTGTACATACTAGTGGGTGAAGTTTTATAGCGCGTCCTTCAACTAATACTGGCTCAAAAGCCTGTATACCTAAGCGGTGAAGTGTTGGCGCCCTGTTTAACATAACTGGATGCTCCTTAATAACTTCCTCTAGAATGTCCCATACTTCTGGGTCCAGTCTCTCAACCATACGCTTAGCTGATTTAATATTATGTGCTAAACCTTCAGCTGTAAGTCTTTTCATAACAAATGGCTTAAATAATTCTATTGCCATTTCTTTAGGTATACCACACTGGTAAATCTTTAGACTTGGTCCAACAACAATAACTGAACGACCTGAATAATCAACTCGTTTACCCAAGAGGTTCTGCCTAAAACGTCCCTGCTTACCTTTTAACATATCTGATAGTGATTTTAAGGCCCTATTACCTGGCCCAGTAACTGGACGCCCACGCCTACCATTATCTATTAAGGAGTCAACTGATTCTTGTAGCATACGTTTTTCGTTACGCACAATAATATCCGGAGCCCCAAGGTCTAAAAGCCTATTTAAACGGTTATTACGGTTAATAACTCGGCGGTATAAGTCGTTTAGGTCTGATGTTGCAAATCTTCCACCATCTAACTGAATCATAGGCCTTAAATCTGGCGGTAATACTGGAATAACCCTCATGATCATCCATTTAGGATCATTTCCTGACTTCCTAAATGCTTCAGTAACTTCTAGCCTTTTAATAACCCTAATACGTTTTTGGCCTTTTGTTTCTTTTAATAATTTCTTTAGCTCTTCTGTTTCTTTATCAAGATCAATGTTGCCAAGCAGCTCCTCCACTGCTTCAGCCCCCATTCCTACCCTGAAAGATCCATAGCCGTGTTTTTCTTCTGCATCCCTGCATTCCTGCTCTGTTAGTATCTGCTTGTATTTAAGAGGAGTTTCTCCTGCATCTAACACCACATACGCTGCAAAATATAAAATTTTCTCCAATGAACGTGGTGACATATCTAATATTAATCCCATTCTACTTGGTATCCCTTTAAAATACCAAATATGGGATACTGGAGCAGCTAGCTTAATGTGCCCCATTCTTTCACGCCTTACTTTAGCCTTTGTTATTTCAACACCACACCTATCACAAATTACACCTCTATAGCGTATGCGTTTGTATTTACCACAGTGGCATTCCCAATCTTTACTTGGTCCAAAGATTTTTTCGCAAAACAACCCTTCTCTTTCTGGCTTGAGTGTGCGATAGTTGATTGTTTCCGGTTTTTTTACTTCTCCCTTAGACCATTCTAGAATTTTTTCGGGGGAAGCTAATCCAATCCTAATCGAATCAAACAGTACAGACTGTTCCATGTTTGACATAACTAACACTCCCTTCTTAGTTTAGATAATCTATTCAAGTTCCTCTTCCGTTCCCTCAATATTAACTTCTAAATCTTCATTTCCTTCTAAATTCTCCTGTATTTCCAACTCTCCCATTTCCTTGGTCAGAACTTGTGCATCTAATCCTAGGGATTGAAGTTCTTTTAAAAGTACCTTGAAAGACTCCGGAATACCTGGTTCTGGAATACTTTCACCTTTAACGATTGCTTCGTATGTTTTAACACGACCAACAACGTCATCTGACTTAATTGTTAGGATTTCCTGCAAGGTGTATGCCGCACCATAAGCCTCTAGCGCCCATACCTCCATCTCACCAAAACGCTGGCCTCCAAATTGAGCCTTACCACCTAAAGGTTGTTGTGTAATTGTTGCATAAGGTCCCGTAGATCTAGCATGTATTTTATCATCAACTAAGTGATGTAACTTAAGGTAATGCATATATCCAACAGTTACTGGGTTATCAAATTCCTTACCTGTACGCCCATCCCTTAAATAAACCTTACCATCTGATTCAATAGGCACTCCTGCCCACTCGCTTCTATGATCCTTATTCTCTTCAAGATAATCATAAAGTTCTGGTTCTATACGGTCTTTCCATTTAGCTGAAAATTCCTCCCAAGATGAGTTGACATAAGTATTAGCCATATTAAGGGTCTGCATAATATCTTCTTCATTAGCTCCATCAAATACAGGTGAAGCCACTTTAAATCCAAGCGCCTTAGCTGCTAAGCCTAAGTGCACTTCTAGTACCTGCCCTATATTCATACGTGACGGAACGCCCAGTGGGTTTAAAACAATGTCTAAAGGCTTACCATTTGGTAAGAAGGGCATATCCTCTTCTGGAAGCACTAAAGATATAACACCTTTGTTACCATGGCGGCCTGCCATTTTATCTCCTACTGAGATCTTTCTTTTTTGTGCTATATAGCAGCGAACCATTTTGTTAACACCTGGTTTTAATTCATCCCCATTTTCACGGGTAAATACTTTAACATCTACAACTACCCCCGCTTCACCATGAGGAACCCTAAGTGATGTATCCCTAACTTCACGCACTTTTTCACCAAATATTGCGCGCAGGAGTCTTTCTTCTGCAGTTAACTCTGTCTCACCTTTTGGTGTTACTTTACCAACTAAAATAGCCCCTGATCTAACCTCTGCCCCTATACGAATAATTCCATTCTCATCTAGGTCCTTAAGGGCATCTTCACCAACATTAGGTATATCCTTGGTTATCTCCTCTGGCCCTAGCTTAGTATCCCTAGCTTCAGATTCATATTCTTCTATATGAACCGATGTATAGGTATCATCCACAACTAGTCTTTCGCTTATTAAAACAGCGTCTTCAAAGTTATAACCTTCCCAGGTCATAAATCCAATTAAGGGGTTTTGACCTAGTGCTAATTCACCATCTTGAGTAGAAGGACCATCTGCAATTATATCGCCTTTTTCGATCCTATCTCCTCTAGAAATAACAGGATGCTGGTTCATGCAAGTACCCTGGTTACTTCTTACAAACTTAGTTAATCTATATTTCCTCTTACTTCCATTATCTTCCCTAATAACTATCTCATCCGCTGCAACCTTCTCAGCTATACCAGCTTCCTCAGCAACAATTAGTACACCGGAATCTAGGGCTGCCTTAGCCTCCATACCTGTTCCTACAATAGGACTATCTGTACGAATTAAAGGAACTGCCTGACGCTGCATGTTAGCACCCATTAGTGCACGGTTGGCATCATCATTCTCAAGGAATGGAATCATTGCAGTAGCTACAGATACAATCTGTTTAGGTGAAATATCTATTAAATCTATATCAGTATAATCAAACTCTAAGGTTTCTTCCTGCCTTCTACCTTTAACTTTCTTATTAACAAACCTACCATCTTCTGTAAGCGGCTCATCCGCCTGACCAACTGTGTAGTTTTCTTCTTCATCAGCAGTTATATAAACTACCTCATCTGTTACCCTTGGCTCATCACCACTCTTATCGATCTTACGATAAGGCGTTTCAATAAACCCATACTCATTAATACGGGCAAAAGTAGCTAAGGAGTTAATAAGTCCTATATTTGGACCTTCAGGTGTCTCAATTGGACACATCCTTCCATAGTGGGAGTGATGGACGTCACGAACCTCAAAACCAGCTCTTTCACGTGATAAACCACCTGGCCCTAAAGCAGATAGTCTCCTCTTGTGTGTAAGCTCAGCAAGAGGGTTATTCTGGTCCATAAACTGTGAAAGCTGTGAACTACCAAAGAACTCTTTAATAGCTGCTGAAACAGGGCGAATATTAATAAGCTGTTGCGGTGTAACCACATCAGTATCTTGTACTGTCATTCTTTCACGAACAACCCTTTCCATACGTGAAAGACCTATTCTAAATTGGTTTTGGAAAAGTTCCCCAACCGCACGGATTCTACGGTTTCCTAAATGGTCAATATCATCCTGGTTACCCATACCATATTCAAGATGCATATTATAGTTTATAGAAGCAAAAATATCATCTGTTGTAATATGCTTTGGTATAAGTCTGTGTAATTCTTGTGGGAGGATTTCCATTAAATCATCCATATCTGGATAACTATTCATAAGCTCCTCTAAAACAGGGTAATGTACCTTATCCCTAATGCCAAGAGCATCTGCATCAATATCTAAATGATCTGTAATATTTACAGCCCTATTACTTAAAACCTTAATATCCCTATCAATACCAGGAACTTGCACCCAAACATGAGGAACACCTGTATTTTGGATTTCTTTGGCAAGCTCCAAGCTAACTTTTGTTCCTTTTTCTGCAACAATCTCTCCTGTGGATTCGTTAATTACATCCTGTGCCAGGTCAAATCCTGTAATACGGTTATGAAGGGAAAGTTTCTTATTAAACTTGTAGCGGCCCACCCTTGCAAGATCGTATCTTTTTGGGTCGAAGAACATATTATTTAGTAAAGTTTCCGCACTTTCTATAGTTGGCGGCTCACCAGGACGGATCCTCTTGTATATCTCAATAAGCCCTTCCTCATAAGAACTTGTTGTATCCTTCTCAAGTGTGGATATAATCTTAGGCTCTTCACCAAATAATTCAATAATTTCTGCGTCTGTACCTACTCCAAATGCACGAATAAGTGCCGTTACTGGGATCTTACGTGTTCTATCAACACGAACATGGAAAATATTTTTTGAATCTGTTTCATACTCTAACCAAGCTCCGCGATTTGGTATAACTGTAGCTGAAAATAGCTGCTTTCCTATCTTGTCGTATGCAATTTTATAGTAAATACAAGGTGAGCGTACTAACTGACTTACGATAACCCGCTCTGATCCATTAATAATAAATGTCCCGTTCTTAGTCATGATTGGGAAATCCCCCATGAAAACTTCTGTTTCCATAGTTTCCCCTGTCTCTTTGTTGTGCAACCTAGCCTTAACCCTAAGTGCTGTTGAATAAGTTGCATCCCTTTCTTTACATATATCAATGGGGTATTTAGGCTCCTCATCAAATGAAAAACCAACAAATTCTAATACAAGATTACCATTAAAATCTGTAATAGGAGAAATATCGTCAAATACTTCCTTTAAACCTTCATCTAAGAACCAATTATATGAGTCCTTCTGAATCTCAATTAAATTTGGTACTTCTAACACTTCTTCCGCCACGCCGTAGCTCATTCTTACTGTGTTGCCCAGTGAAATAGGGCGAATTTTGCTCTTTTCCATTGTACTACCACCCCTTGCAATATTTATCCGTTATCAATATGCGTTTTAACAAGTATTTTGTTAAATTTCTAAATATGTATTGTCAATATTATAGTCGTATGCTATAATATTGCAAAGCACATAATTACATATTGGCGCATTTTATAATGCTATCAGAAACCAAAGGACATGTCAATCCTTTTTTAGTTTTTGACCCTAAAACTGTGCGATATTATAAAAATATACCAAAATACTATCAAATGTGCAAGAAAACTCTTGCACATTTGTTTTGCATTTTTTACTTATCTTCCCAGTTGCGGCTTCTAGCAACAGCTTTTTTCCAGCCGCTATATAATTCACTTCTTTCATGGTCTGGCATACTAGCCTTAAATTCTCTTTTTAATTCCCACTTCTTAGCAATCTCTTCTTTATCCTTCCAGAAACCTACAGCTAGACCTGCTAGATATGCAGCACCTAGGGCAGTCGTCTCTGTTATAACAGGTTTCTTAACTATGCCACCTATTATATCTGCCTGGAACTCCATAAGGAAATCATTATTACTAGCACCACCATCAACCTTTAAATATTTAAGAGGGCACTTACTATCTTCCTCCATTGCATCTATAACATCTTTAGACTGATAGGCTATGGATTCTAAGGATGCCCTAATAATATGGTTTTTATTCACTCCCCTTGTAAGTCCTACCATAGTACCCCTTGCGTACATATCCCAGTAGGGAGCCCCTAGTCCTGAAAAAGCTGGAACTAAATATACGCCGCCATTATCTTCCACCTTTCTGGCATGAGTCTCTGTATCACTAGAACGATCAACTAAATGTAGCTCATCCCTTAACCACTGCACAACAGCTCCCCCTACAAAAACACTTCCTTCAAGGGCATATTGTATTTCTCCTTCTAACCCAATTCCAATGGTAGTTAAAAGTCCATTCTTACTAAGCTTAAACTTATCCCCTATATTCATCAGTAGGAAGCAACCTGTTCCATATGTGTTTTTTACACTTCCTTCCTCAAAGCAAGTTTGACCAAAAAGTGCCGCCTGCTGGTCTCCTGCAATACCTGATATAGGAATTGGGTGACCACCAAATAGTTTGGTATAACCATATATCTCACTAGAACTCCTTACTTCTGGTAACATTTTCTTAGGAATATTAAGTGCTTCAAGTAAAACTTCATCCCACTTTAAGTCCCTAATGTTATATATCATAGTCCTAGACGCATTTGTATAATCCGTTGCATGAACAGCCCCTTCAGTTAACTTCCATAAAAGCCAGCTATCAACTGTACCAAATAGCAAATCTCCTGCTTCAGCCTTTTCTCTAGCCCCTTCAACATTATCTAGTATCCACTTTATTTTAGTTGCTGAAAAATAGGCATCTACAACTAGGCCTGTATTCTCCCTTATGTAATCTTCATAGCCATTTTTTATTAAATCATCGCAAATATCTGCAGTTCTTCTGCACTGCCAGACTATAGCATT
>JGI24708J26588_10000109_pt1 | contig 60577 bp, 54 predicted proteins | sample BioPla1DNA2_FD_26588 | JGI IMG/M metagenome (IMG submission 26588) | reverse complement strand
TACCTAAAGCTTTTGTGAATAAAATGCACTTAGGAAATATACGTATCTTTATGACAGGAACAAATTTATTGACTTGGTCAAATTTTAAATTATGGGACCCAGAAATGGGTAGTACGAATGGAGAGCAATATCCATTGACTAAATCAATAACTATGGGATTAACGGTTAACTTATAAAACTTAAAACTATGATAAAGAAACTTTTTATATTATTATTGATGGTTGTGGGCATAGCATTAATATCTTCTTGCTCCGACTATTTAGATTCTGATAAGTATTTTAAAGATCGGACAACTCTAGAGTCTGTATTTACAAATAAGCAACGTGTTGAGGAATGGTTAGCGTATGCATACACTTTTCTTAGAGATGATAATGCTGAAGTAGTTAGTAAAGATCCAGGAACTAATCCTTTTTGTTTTGCTGACGATATCTATTACGGTGACCGAGATAACACTTATGATCCAACAAAAAATGAGCTATCTTATAATAAATTTAAGTTAGGTGAATATGATGAAAATAGCTGGAATGACTCATGGGAAAGATGTTATAAAGGCATAAACCAAGCATCTATTTTTATTCATAATATTGATATGAATAAAGAAATGACACCTGATGAGATTCTTGATTATAAAGGACAAGCTCGTTTTGTTCGTGCTTATTATTATTGGTTATTATTGCGTAGGTACGGTCCTGTTCCAATTATACCTGATGAAGGTATTGATTATACTGAAAGCTATGATAAAATAGCTATACCTCGTAGTTCTTACGAAGAGGTAGCTGAGTTTATTAGTAGTGAGATGATACAAGCAGCTAAAGAGTTNCAGTATTATAGACGTATGGATGATGAGAACGTAGCTCGTCCTACTAAAGGGTCTGCTTTAGCTACTAGAGCGTATGCTTTAATTTTTGCAGCTAGTCCACTAGCAAATGGAAATGATGATGAGTTTGCTCAAAAAATGGTTGATGACAAAGGACGTCGTCTTCTATCTCAAGAATATAGTGAGGAGAAATGGGCAAAAGCAGCAGCAGCTTGTAGGGATTTAATAGAAACTCAACAATATGATTTGTACCATGTTTCTAAATCAACATCTAATAATGGACCTCATGATCGTCCCACTTTGACACCTCCAGCACCTATAGAAGGTCCAGACTTTTCAAAAAAGAATTGGCCAGAAGGTTGGGCTAATATTGACCCATTAAAATCGTATAGAAACATTTTTGATGGTACAGCCTCTGCTGCTAGTAATTCTGAAATTTTGTTTACAAGATCAAGTAGAAATACGAGTCATGACGATTTAAATATTTCTGGCATGGTATTACATCAAATGCCAAAAGAGGATGGTGGATGGAATACACATGGTATGACACAAAAAATGGTGGATGCATATTATATGGCTGATGGAACTAACTGTCAAGGAATGAATGATATGTATGCTAATGTACCAGGATATGAAGGTCGTGTAGATACTCGTAAGCGCGAAAATGATTTTACAACAGTAGCAGATCTTAAAGATAATAAATATCCTGAATTGGGTGGAATGTATGAAGAAGGGAAACCTGATGACCAACAAAAACCAGGAGTGGGTGTGTCATTACAATACGTAAATCGCGAGCCTCGTTTTTATGCTTCGGTTGCTTATAATGGTTCTATGTGGTATTATCTGAATGATCCACAAGAGTCACATCGTAACAGGCAAGTGTTTTACTATCGTGGAACAGGTGATGGGTATATGAACAATGCTTATCATTTGCGTACAGGAATTGGGATTAAAAAATTTGTAAAACCAACAGATTATCCTCGTAACTATACAGAAAAGCCAGAACCAGCTATTCGCTATGCAGATATCTTGTTGTTATATGCTGAGGCTTTGAATGAGTTAACAGATGGAGCATCTTATGACATAGCATCTTGGGATGAGTCTACAACATATAGTATTAGCCGTACTAAAGAAGATATGCAGAAAGGAATACACCCCGTTCGTATTCGTGCTGGATTACCTGATTATTCATCTGCAACTTATGCTGATCAAGATCTTATGCGTACAGCTATAAAGCGTGAGCGCATGATTGAGTTAATGGGTGAAGGTAAACGTTATTTCGATTTGCGCCGTTGGAAAGATACTTCTGTAGAAGAAACAGTGCTGACTTATGGGTGTAATGTAATTATGGATTCAAGCAATAGAGATAAATTCCATACTCCTGTAGCAACTTTTGATCTTCCTACAGCATTTGCTCCTAAAATGTATTTCTGGCCTATAAAACATAGTGAGTTGAAGCATAATGTTCGTTTGACACAAACTCCAGGTTGGACTGATTACGATTGATTTAAATAAAACAAATGAAGAATATGAAAAAAATATACATTTTAACTGTGTTGTTCATGGCTATGTTATTTGCGTCATCATGTAATGATGAATGGAAAGATGAACAGTATGATCAATATATTGGTTTTCGTTCACCTTTAAATGATCAAGGTGTAACAGAGGTTTATGTACCCTATACAAGAAAAAATATGGATGGAGAATATGCTTTTAAAGGTGAAGGGTTTTCCAATTATGAGTTGCCTGTTATAGTAAGTGGCTCTTTAACTAATCAGAGAAATATAACAGTGCATATTGCCCACGATGCTGACACTTTAAATACCTTGAATGCATCACGTTTTATGAGCCGAACAGATCTTTATTATGAAGATATGATGAGTGATGGGTATAATTATGTCACTTTTCCAGAAACGATGGAAATTAGCTCAAAAAAAGATGTAGGCTTGTTAAATATTAGTTTTGACTTTAATAATATTGATATGTCTGAAAAATGGGTGTTGCCATTAACTATAGTGGATAACCCAGCATATGAGTATCAAGCAAATCCTAGGAAAAATTATGCAAAAGCTATATTGAGAATATATCCTTTCAATGATTACTCTGGGGTTTATTCTGGAACTTTACTGAATAACTATTTAGCTTCTGATAGTGATGATCCTAATAAGGCTGAGGAGGAGGAACAGAAAAATGGTTCAATAACTAAGAATGCGATAAAGGGGTATGTTGTAAATGAAAATACTATTTTCTTTTATGCAGGAAATATCGATGAAGATAGAACAGATCGTAAGAAATATAAAGTGTACGCAAAGTTTGATGAAGGAGAAAGTGGTATGGTTACTTTATCGGGAGATACAAGTGAAGATGGAATGAATTTTGAATTATATCCTGGTAAACAAGCGTCGTTTAGGATTGTTGAAGAGATGGATGCTACACGTCCATATTTAAAGCATCGTTATGTTATAATAAATAATATAGATTATTATTATTCAGACTACACAGCTGTTAAAGACTCACCTATTCGTTATCATGTAAAAGGAACTTTGACGTTATCACGTAAGATTAATACTCAAATTCCTGATGAGGATCAAGCTATTGAGTGGTAGTGAATATATAAATAGGAATAAAATAATAATTAGTAATTATTGATTTAAAAGGATATTCTAAATATTTAGAATATCCTTTTTTGTTATAGTATTTCGTCTATAAATGCTGAATAAATGAGTCGGTGGGTTCTATCTTATTATAATAAGATAAGTCTAATGTTGCTTTTGATAGGTTATCATAAAAAACTTAGCACTATAAATAGTTTATAAACATCAATTTAATTTGATGTTTTTTAATTTTTCAGCTTAATAATATGTTCAATCCAAATAAAACGACTATTTTTGTCTGTTAAAATAATCTTTTTGTGAAAGAGTGGATTTTTAATGTCAGTGTTTTACAAATAGAAAGTCATAAGTCAAAATCAAAAAATAAAATATTAATAAAGAATTATGAAAAAAATTACAATTTTATCGGTAATTGCTGTAGCGCTTGGCTTTGCATCTTGTACAGCACAAGCACCAAAAGCAGAATTAAAGTCGAATGTTGACACTTTAGCTTATTCTGTGGGAATGTCTCAAACTCAAGGTCTAAAAGATTATTTAATTGGTCGTGTTGGAGTTGACTCTACAGATTTAGATCAATTTGTGAAGGGGGTTATAGAAGGATCTGAAAAAACAAGCAAAAAAGAAATTGCTTATATGACAGGTTTGCAAATAGGTCAACAAATTGCCAATCAAATGGTAGAAGGTATTAGTTCTGACTTATATGGTTTTGAATCAGAAGAAAAAATATCAAAGGATAATCTACTAGCTGGTTTTTTAGATGGTTTTTTTGAAAAGAAAAACATAATGTCTATGGAAGAAGCTCAAGGATTTGCTCAAACAAATTTTGAAAAAATAAAAGAAAGCATTTTAGAAACAAAATACGCTGATGTAAAAGCTGAGGGTACAACTTTTTTGAACGAAAATAAAGAAAAAGAAGGAGTGGTAACTACAGAGAGTGGATTACAATATAAAATTATAACTGAAGGGAATGGAGAAGTTCCTACAGAAGAATCACAAGTTAAAGTTCACTATAAAGGAACTTTGATTGATGGTACCGAGTTTGATAGTTCATATGAAAGAGATGAACCTTCTGTATTCTCTCCAAATCGTGTTATAGAGGGATGGAAAGAGGCTTTAACAATGATGCCTGTAGGCTCTAAGTGGGAATTGTATATTCCACAAGAGTTAGCTTATGGAGCTAAAGAATCAGGGAAGATTCCTCCATTTTCAACTTTAATTTTTGAAGTTGAGTTATTAGGAATTGAAAAATAAATAGGTTATCATTCAAAAATATGTAGAAAGAGAGAGCTAGAGCAGCTCTCTCTTTTTTGTCTTTTATGTATGATTATGTAGATAAATTAAAATGTTTTCTTATATTTGATGACATTTTGGTATTAAACCTTGAATTCTAATTTAATTATGGCAAAAATAGATAAACTAGACAGACAGATATTGGATATCATATCTCAAAATGCTCGAATTCCGTTTAAAGATGTTGCAGCGCAATGTGGGGTTTCTAGAGCTGCTATTCATCAACGTGTTCAACGTTTGATTGATTTAGGTGTAATTATTGGCTCTGGATATCATGTGAATCCTAAAACTTTAGGTTTTACGACTTGTACTTACGTGGGTATTAGTTTAGAGAAAGGGTCTATGTATAAAAGAGTGGTTGATGAACTTAAAAAAATACCAGAGGTTGTAGAGTGTCATTTTACTACAGGAACTTATACTATGCTTACTAAAGTCTTTGCGCAGGACAATGAGCATTTAATGGATTTACTTAATAATAAAATGCAGGAGATACCAGGGGTTACCGCAACAGAAACATTGATATCCTTAGAACAAAGTATTAAAAAAGAAATACCTATTTTAACGGAGAGTGATAAATTAAAAGAGGAGGAAGAATAATGATGCAGTTTTTAGAAGAGTATCATTTATCTGGATTATTCATTGGCATATGTACTTTTTTAATTATAGGATTATTTCATCCTATCGTAATTAAAGCAGAGTATTATTGGGGTACCAAGAGCTGGTGGCTTTTTTTGATTTTTGGCTTTATAGGAGTTTTTGGTTCTTTAATCACTGAAAATATTTTATTTTCTTCTTTACTAGGTGTTTTTTCTTTTTCATCTTTTTGGTCCATAAAAGAGGTGTTTGAGCAAGAGGAGAGAGTGAAAAAGGGTTGGTTTCCTAAAAATCCAAAAAGGAAATATCCTTTTTAATATAATAGTTTGAGTTTTTTATCAAAATATTTGCACTATAAAACAAAAAGCACTACTTTTGCTACCGCATTACTAAATAAAACAATGCATGGGCTTTTAGCTCAGTTGGTTAGAGCAACAGACTCATAATCTGGAGGTCCCTGGTTCAAGTCCAGGATGGCCCACAAAAAAGGACACTGATAATCAGTGTCCTTTTTTGTGTTTCTGTTTTTAGGAAATTTATATTTTGTTAATCGCTGTGTGTTTTGTTTTCTTATTTTCTTATTTTTGTTGAGGTTGTGTAATCAAGTCTTCAATTTTAGCAACAATATCGTAAGGGTTTATATCGACTAAGCATGCGTAATCACCCCGGTAACAAGCTTTATTACCAAATACAGAGCAAGGCCTACAAGGCATGTTTAATTGAATAGCGTTATTTAGATCTTGATTCCACCCAAAAAAACCACAATAAGGATGAGTAGCACCCCATATAGATAGAACCGGGGTGTTAACTAGGGAGGCTAAATGCATATTTGCTGAGTCCATGGAAAGCATGCAATCTAAATTATCCATTAAAATTAACTCTTGTTCTAGACTTAATTTTTTTGCAGCAATAATTAATTGAGGATAGTCTTCTCTCCATTTATTAAATAGTTCAATTTCTTCTTTTCCCCCACCAAAAAGGATTATTTTTCTATTGTCCTTCAGTACATTCTTTATCACTCGTAACATTAAGTTTGGGGGATAAATTTTCCCTTTGTGTTTAGCAAAGGGAGCAATGCCAATCCAAATATCAGATTCCTTTTTGTGTTGTAGCTCTTTGATTGAGAGTTGAACAGTGCTTTGTGGTTTGCTTTTGAAAAGAGAAAGGAAAGATAATTCAGTAGGGTATGATAGTTTATCTAATACTTCAAGATAGCGTTGAAATGTTGATTTTAGTGGTCTTAGTCTTTTGTTTTTTTTACGCGTAAGTTCTTTTTTTTCTTTTCTGCCTTTATTTAGTGTAGCAATTAAGCTACCATCACGATGTAGTTGCTGCCTTATAAATTTGGTGCGCAATACATTGTGAAAGTCGGCGACAATATCAAATTTTTCCTTTTTTAGCTCTTTGGATAGTCGATAAAGACCCCAGATACCATTATACTCTTCTAAGTCAACCCCTATGAAGTGTACGTTAGAAGGTAAGTGTTGGAAAAGAGGTTTAAAGTTTTCTCTGCTCAAGAATGTTATATCTAACTCCGGATATTGTTTAGCTAGTGAATAGATTACGGGTATAGTCATAGCCACATCACCAAAAGCAGAGAAACGTATCACTAAAATTTTAGTCATTTATTTTTTAGCGTAAAGTATAGGATTAAGATTAGGGTCGTTATACATCTTCATTTGTTTATATACCTTCATGTATTTTTTGCCTGTTTCAATATCTTCAATAAGCTGATCTATAGCTGTAGATAAATCTTTTTGTTGCTCAAGTAGAATTGATAGTTTATTATTACAAGTATCGATGTGCTCTTGTGAAACATCTGTTCTTTCTGTTTCCTCTTTCATGTGGTAAACCTTTAAGGTTAATATAGAGAGGCGATCGATAGCCCATGCTGGACTTTCTGTATTTATAGTAGCATCTTTATCAATGTTGACCTCTTTGTATTTATCTAAAAAGTAGCTATCTATAAGTTCAACAAGATCAGTTCTGTTTTGATTTGATTTATCAATTCTTCTTTTTAAGGCTAAAGCTTCTACAGGATCAATATTAGGATCACGAATAATATCCTCAAAGTGCCATTGAACAGCATCAATCCAATTTTTTAGATAAAGAAAATATTCAATAGATTTTTCCTCATAAGGGTTTTTTATTTCAGCATCTACACTATCTGTAATATGATAATCAGCTGTTGCCTTTTCAAAAATTTGATTGCTTAATTTGCTAAATGTCATAATGGTATTAAATTTAATTGTTTTTTAAGTCTTACAAAGATATGAATAAATACTAATAACTCTACCAAAATAGTCTATTGTCTTATTGTAGGTTAGCTTTGTATACTAATTAATAGTAAATACATAAAAAAGAATTTCTAGTCCGTATCAGAATATTAAAGAGTAAGTTAAGGGTATCTATTCCTTTTCTTCTATCTTTGCGGTTCTAAAGCTTATAAATAAAACTACAAAATGAAAGAGTTTCTAAATATATTACGCCGATTTCTACCTCCTTATAAACGTTATGTAACAGGTGCATTCTTTTTGAATTTACTATCTGCAATACTTAATGTATTTTCGTTTGCTTTGATTATTCCTATTTTACAGATTCTATTTGAAATGGATTCTAAGGTTTATTCATTTATCCCTTGGGGGGCAGAAGGTGTTGGACTTAAAGAATTGGTAGTTAATAACTTCTATTATTATATAACAACACTAGTTGGGGCTCATGGTGCATCTTTCACTTTGTTAATATTGGGTGTTTTCTTAGCAGTTATGACGTTATTTAAGACATCAGCTTATTTTGCTTCTTCTGCTATTATGATTCCTTTGAGAACCGGTATCGTAAGAGATATAAGAATTCAACTTTACAAAAAGGTTATTGTATTACCTTTGGCCTTTTTCTCAGAAGAGCGGAAAGGTGATATTATAGCGAGAATGAGCGGTGATGTAAACGAAGTGGAAACATCTATAACAAGTTCATTAGACATGCTTGTTAAGAATCCTATTTTGATTCTTATTTATTTTGGTATGTTGATTTTTATTAGTTGGCAACTCACTTTGTTCACCATTCTAGTTCTTCCATTTATGGGGTGGGTGATGGGAACAGTAGGTAAAAAATTAAAACGACAATCTTTGGACGCACAAGAACGGTGGAGTGATACAATGGCACAGTTTGAGGAAACATTAGGTGGTTTGCGTATTATTAAAGCCTTTAATGCAGAAGAAAAAATGGTGGAGCGCTTTGAGAATTGCACAAATGCTTATCGTCGTTGCATTAATAGAGTTGCTACTCGTCAGACATTGGCTCATCCAATGAGTGAGTTTTTGGGTACGGTTCTAATTGTAACTGTATTGTGGTTTGGAGGTTCTTTAATATTAAGCAACTCTGCTTCTATTGATGCTCCTTCTTTTATTTATTATTTAGTGATTCTTTATAGTATCATAAATCCATTAAAAGAGTTCTCTAAAGCAAGCTATAACATACCTAAGGGACTTGCTTCAATGGAGCGTATTGATAAAATATTACAAGCTGAAAGTAATATAACAGAGATAGAGAATCCAGTTCGGATTGATACGTTAAAAGACGAGATAGAGTTTAAGGATGTTTGTTTTAAATATGATACTAAAAGTGTTTTGAAGAATATAAACCTGAAGGTTAAAAAAGGGCAGACCATAGCATTAGTTGGTCAGTCAGGTTCAGGGAAATCCACCTTAGTTGATCTTTTGCCTCGTTATCACGATGTTATTTCTGGATCAATTTTAATTGATGGGGTTAATATTAAAGACTTATCTATAATGAGTCTACGTAGTATTATTGGAAATGTTAACCAGGAAGCTATTTTGTTTAATGATACATTTTTTAATAACATAGCTTTTGGAGCTCCTAATGCAACAAGAGAAGACGTTATAGAAGCAGCTAAGATTGCAAATGCTCATGAATTTATTATGGAAACAACTGAGGGCTATGACTCTAATATTGGCGATCGAGGGGGTAAATTATCAGGGGGGCAACGTCAGAGAATTAGTATAGCTAGAGCGATATTAAAGAATCCTCCTATATTAATATTAGATGAGGCAACTTCTGCACTAGATACAGAGTCTGAACGTTTAGTGCAAGAAGCTTTGGAGCGTTTAATGAAAACAAGAACTACCATTGCTATAGCCCATAGGTTATCAACAATTAGAAATGCAGATGAAATTTGTGTTCTTCATGATGGCGAAATAGTAGAAAGAGGAAGGCATGATGACCTATTAGAGAGGAAGGGTTATTATAAACGATTAAATGACATGCAGGCTTTGTAATCACTTTAAATAGGAAAAGCTCAGAAAAGTCAGTCATTCTATTGTGACTAGTTCAATCTTTAATATATAGGATGAACTATGCAAGAATGGAAAAATGAAAGAGTGAAGAAAAACGGAGGTGAGTTATAGTTTTTTTATATTATTTTCGACCAAAGTCGGCTGGTATTTCTCCCCATTTTTGGGTGTTCCACTTTATAATTTGTGTAGAATAGGTATTGTTTTTCAACCATTTTTCTGCACGATTTATCAGTTCATAGACAGCTACTGTTTTTATGTTTTTAACTAATTTAGTATTGCATTTTTTATTTTTCACCCAAGCAATAGCGTTTCTACTATCACTATAAATAGGCATATCCCATTTATTCTGCTTAGAGAGGGCGAGGGCGTGTACAATAGCTAAAAATTCACCAATATTATTCGTCCCCCAAATAGGTCCAAATTTAAATAATTCTTGATTATTTCCTGTATAAACACCTCTATATTCCATAGGTCCTGGATTACCACTACAAGCAGCATCAACACATACACTGTTTTCTATTATTTCTTTAGATAGTATTTTGGGGCTATCACTGTGTGTTTCTAGAGGCGGGCTCTTTTGGATATAGTCAGAAGGATGTGAGTTGTATGCTTCTGTTGCTTCTTTTAACGTATCGAAAGATTTATATTGTGCTCCTTTATATCCATTAATTTGTAAANAACAATCGGCCCAAGAGTTATAGATNCCAGGCTCAACACCAATCCATACAACGTAGAATTTCCTCTTTTTTGTCATAATATTTAGACTGTTTTGATAAGGAAAGATAAATTAATACTTCTCATTTAATACAAAGCTACAAAAAAACGAACAAAAATAGCATAAGGTTGTTTTTATAGTATTAAACAACAATCTCAAAAATAGAGTCAATTATGAGCAAAACATTTAAAGAAGCTGTCATATCAAGAAGAACTAATTATTCCTTGACTAATAAATCTGTAATTTCGGATAAAGAAATTGAAGATTTAATACAATTGGCAATTAAGCATGTACCTTCTGCATTTAATTCCCAGTCCACACGTATCGTATTACTATTGAATGAACATCATCGAAAACTGTGGAGTATAATAAAAAAATCACTGAAGGAAGTAGCTTCAGAAAATGGATACTCAGCGGCATCAGCTAAAATAGACCATTCTTTTGCTAGTGGGTATGGAACAGTTTTATTCTTCGAAGATGAAAAGGTTGTGAAAGATTTGCAGAACAAGTATAGTGCCTACGCTGATAATTTTCCAAAATGGGCTCATCAAACCTCTGCTATGCACCAGTTTGTTATTTGGTCTGGTTTATGTGATGCTGGTTTTGGAGTTTCTATTCAGCATTATAACCCTTTAATTGACGAAGAGGTTAGTAAAGAGTGGGACTTACCTTCTAATTGGAAATTAATAGCCCAGATGCCTTTTGGTGCTCCTACAGCCGACCCAGAGGAGAAAAGCATCAGTTCTATAAAGGAGCGGATAAAAATATATAAATAAGAATATGGAGTTGATTATTAGCTCTCAGTAATTAACGAGAAAAGTTAAGTACTGAGAGCTTTTGTTTATATTACTTTGTAACTTTGCAAGCAAAAATAATGGATAGGATTTTTCTAATAGGTTATATGGGGACTGGAAAAACAACACTTGGAAAAGCTTTAGCTAGTCGATTACAATATGACTTTGTAGATTTAGATTGGTATATTGAAAATAAAATACAACAAAGTATTTCTGATTATTTCTCGGTAAATGGAGAGGTTTCTTTTCGAGATTTAGAAAATGCTTCTCTTCAAGAGTTGTTAACTAAAGAGCGGGTGGTTATAGCAACAGGAGGTGGTGCTCCTTGCTTTCTAAATAATATGAGTTTAATGTTAGCGCATGGAGTAGTTGTTTATTTAGAGGCTAGTTACGAAGTTTTGTTTCGTCGTTTAAGAAATGCTAAAGATCAAAGACCTATAATTAAAAATAAAAGCGAGGAAGAATTACAAAAATTTATTATATATTCTCTATCACAACGCAAGGTTTATTATGAAAAAGCACAATATAAAATAAACTCTGACAACTTGGAAACAGAAGAGCAATTAGGAGAAACTGTGGAAGATTTGCTTAAAATAATTAATCTTTAGCATGTTAGTTGTGTTATTGAATGGCTATTTATAGATAATTATTTACTTTTGCTACGAGTTTATAGATTGGCTATTAATATAGAAAAAGGAATAAAAATGAGAAGATGGCACGTTGACGATTCTAAAGAATTATACAATATCAATGGGTGGGGGGTGTCTTATTTTGGTATCAACGATAAAGGAAATGTATTTGTTACACCTCGTAAGGATAGTGTAGCAGTAGATTTAAGGGAATTAGTAGATGAGCTGGAGCTTCGTGATGTGGAGTCGCCTATGCTAATTCGCTTTCCTGATATCTTGGATAGTAGAATAAAAAAGATAGCTAGTTGCTTTGAGAAGGCAATAGAAGAATATGAATATAAGGCACAGAATTTTATAATTTATCCTATCAAGGTGAATCAGATGCAACCTGTTGTTGAAGAAATTATTAGCCATGGTAAAAAATATAAAATTGGTTTAGAAGCAGGATCAAAACCAGAGCTTCATGCAGTGATTGCATTAAACATGGAAACTGATTCCTTGATTATTTGTAATGGCTATAAAGATGAGGCTTATATAGAGTTAGCTCTATTAGCTCATAAAATGGGTAAAAGAATATTTCTTGTCATAGAAAAATTGAATGAATTAGCGCTTATTGCTCGTATTGCTAAACGCTTAAATGTGATGCCTAATATTGGAATTCGCATTAAGTTAGCTACATCGGGTAGTGGGAAGTGGGAGGAGTCTGGTGGTGATGCTAGTAAGTTTGGTTTAACTTCTAGTGAATTATTGGAGGCTTTAGATTTCTTGAAAGAGAAGAAAATGGAAGAGAGTTTGAAGCTAATTCATTTTCATATTGGAAGCCAAATCACTAAAATTAGAAGAATAAAAACGGCTTTACGTGAAGCTTCTCAGTTTTATGTTCAGTTACGTAAAATGGGGTATAATGTAGAGTTTGTAGATATAGGTGGTGGTTTAGGTGTTGATTATGATGGTACACGTTCATCTAGCTCGGGTAGTAGTGTAAACTATTCTATACAAGAGTATGTGAATGATTCGATATCAACTTTTGTAGATGCCAGTGACAAGAATGATATACCACATCCTAATATCATAACAGAAAGTGGGCGAGCATTAACTGCTCATCATTCAATCTTAGTTTTTGAGGTTCTAGAAACAACCTCAGTGCCTGAATGGGATGATGATGAGATGGTAATTTCAGAGAATGATCACGAATTGGTACAGGAATTATATCATATTTGGGATGAATTGAACCAAGGTCGAGTTTTAGAGTCTTTTCATGATGCTCAGCAGATTCGCGAGGAGGGATTAGATCTCTTTAGTCATGGTATTGTTGACTTGAGAACTAGAGCACAAATTGAGCGGTTATTTTGGTCGATAACTCAAGAAGTAAATCTTATTGCTTCTCAAATGAAGCATCCACCAGAGGAGTTTAGTAGGTTAACTAAATTATTAGCTGATAAGTATTTCTGTAACTTTTCTCTATTTCAATCATTGCCTGATTTATGGGCAATAGATCAAATTTTTCCTATTATGCCTATTCAGCGATTAGATGAAAAACCAAATAGAGTAGCTACCTTACAAGATATAACTTGCGATTCTGATGGGCAGATTTCAAATTTTATATCTACACGTAATGTGTCTCATATTTTACCAGTACATACGATAAAACCTAAAGAAACCTATTATATTGGTGTCTTCTTAGTGGGCGCTTATCAAGAAATTTTAGGTGATATGCATAATTTATTTGGTGATACGAATGCCATTCATGTGTCTGTTGATGAAGAGGGGTATTCTATAGATCAAGTTATTGATGGTGAAACAATTGCAGAGGTTTTAGAGTATGTTCAATATAACCCTAAAAAATTGGTGAGAACACTTGAAAGTTGGGTAGCTAAATCGGTTAAATCTGGAAAAATATCTCAAGAAGAGGGTAAAGAATTCTTGGCAAATTATCGTTCGGGTTTATATGGTTATACTTATTTGGAGTAAACTTGAAGAAAAAGAATATGTTAAATAGACCACAGGTAACTTTAGTAAAGGTTGGAGGAAAGATTGTAGAGGATAAAAGCAAGTTAACTAAACTGCTTACTGATTTTGTTAAGATAGATGGCTATAAAGTGCTTATACATGGCGGAGGACGTTTAGCAACTCAACTAGCTGAAAAGTTAGACGTTGAAACTCAAATGGTTAATGGTAGGAGGATTACTAGTGATGAAATGCTGGATGTTGTAACCATGGTTTATGGGGGTTTGATAAATAAAAATATAGTGGCTAGACTTCAAGCAGAAGGGGTTAACTCTTTAGGTTTTACTGGTGCTGATGCAAATTGTATCTTATCGGAGAAACGCCCAGTTAAAGAAATTGATTATGGTTGGGCTGGTGATGTTAAAAAAGTGGATATTACAGCAATAAGTTCACTATTAAAGAAAAACATAGTGCCTGTAATGGCTCCGCTTACTCATGATGGTAAAGGGCATTTGTTAAATACAAATGCGGATACTATTGCGAGTGAGTTAGCTAAAGCTCTCTCTTCTGATTTTGAGGTTAAATTGGTTTATTGTTTTGAGAAAGAGGGCGTTTTACGATCTATAGATGATGAGTCGAGTGTTATAAAGATATTAAATTACACTTTATATAAAGAGTNCATAATGCAAGGCATAATAGATGGTGGGATGATTCCTAAATTAGATAATGCTTTTGCAGCAATTGAGTGTGGTGTGAAAGAGGTCGTAATAACAAAGTCAACTGCTATCGGTGATTTATCTAGAGGGACTCGCATTACAGCTTGATTTTGAAAGTTCAATATTATACTTGGAAAATCTCTATAATTATAGAGATTTTTTTTATTTTAATATGAGAATGAAAAGCATAGAAGAAGTATTGGGAAAGATTATTATAAAAAGGAACAAACGCTCTAAATCATTCAATATGCGTGTAAAAGAAGGTGTTTTTCATTTGTCTGTTCCATTTTATGCGTCAGATGATGTGATTAGGCAAGTTCTACAGGATAACATAGAACCCTTATTAAATTTGAAAGAGAAATATCCCTATTTTATAATAGATTCTAAATTTGCAATAGAGTCTGATGAATATAGTTTTTCTATTTTGTGTGAAAAGAGTGTATGCACATCTTTAAAATCCAATGGTAAGGATTTTTTACTTTTGTTGCAATCAGAATTTGATTTTAATGATGATTCCTCTCAACAATGGTTGCGTAAAGTTATAGAAAATACTATAGTTAATCGTGCTAAAGTAGTGCTTCCTAGAATGTTGAAGAAGTTAGCAGTAGAACTTCAACTTGAGTATAGTAGAGTAAGTATAAATCGTGCTAAAACTAAATGGGGGAGCTGTTCGAATAGAAAATCCATCAATATTTCTTGTTACACACTTTTGTTACCCTATGATTTAAGGCGATATATTTTACTGCATGAGTTAGCACATCTTACACACTTGAATCATAGTCCTGATTTTTGGACTTTACTAAATACATATACTGATGGGCAAGTGACTACTCTAGAAAAGCAACTTAAAAACTATAAACGCCCTTTTTAATTAATTGTAAGTTGTTTTAATTTCATTGTCATCTTTGTCAAAAGTGTAATTTCCACCTTTATTATCTAATTCAGTTAAAGTTAGATTGTCCGTCCTGTGATCGATAATTAATAAAGTGTTTTCTTTTTCAAATCGATTGAAAGAGTAAATAAAGGGTTCTTGAGATATCCTTTTTTGAATGAGTAAGCTATCATTTAGAAACACAGAAAGAGAGTCTCCAAGAAACCCTTTGTTGAAATTTAAGGTGTAAATTTCTGGATATTTAATTTCCTCTTCATTTTTTTTAGAACCTTTAAAACTTAAATAGGTAAAGAGTACTACAATGATAATAACACCAAAGGCCAGCAGGCCGTTTCCAATCATAAATTGCTTATTTGTATTTAAATGTTTTTTACTCATAATTTCTTTTTTGAGGAGATGAATAGCTTATAATTGTATGATTTGCACAAAAATACGTATTTTTAACTGATATAAAAGATTGCTATTGATTATTATTTAAGTAATAATGGCAATATAAAAACAACCTTAAAACTTAATTTTATTTGTATGGTACGTAAAAACAAAGTGTATTCTTTTTTAATAGTATTATTGATTTTGGTAGGATATCAGTGTCAATCGGGAAATCAAGGCCATAATGTGTTAACTCCTCAGGAGGAAAATGAAGGCTGGATTCTTTTATTTGATGGAGAAACTCTGAATGGATGGAGAGACTATCAAGGTGAAGCTGTTAATGGTCCTTGGGAAGTAGCTGATGGAACGATTCGTTGTTTAGGAGCTGGAAGTGATGCAACAGGCTATTTGGTAACAGATAGAGTATTTGAAAACTTTGAATTAGTATGGGATTGGAAGTTATCTCCAGGATCTAATAGTGGATTGATTTATCATGTTTATGAACATCCTAAGTTTGCTGTTCCTTATGTTACTGGTCCTGAGTATCAGTTGATTGATGATGATGGATTTGATGGGGATTTAGAAGATTGGCAAAGATGTGGTGCTGATTATGCTATGTATCTTCCAGATTTTGATAAAAGGAAAATGAAACCAGTTGGTGAGTGGAATAATTCTAAAATTATTTTTGATAATGGCCATGTAGAGTATTATATGAATGGAGAAAAATTATTAGAGTTTGAAGCTTGGACAGAGGATTGGTTTGAACGTAAAAATTCTGGAAAGTGGGAGTCTGCTCCAGAGTATGGATTGGCTAAGAAGGGATTGATTTGTTTACAAGATCATGGAGATCCTGTTGCCTTTAGAAATATAAAGGTAAAAGAACTTCCCCGAAAAACTATTGAAAAGAGCTTATTTAATGGTACTGATTTAACAGGCTGGGAGGTATATGGAACAGAATTATGGTATGCTGAAGACGGATTGCTAGTTTGTGAAAGTGGACCAGATAAAGAATATGGTTATTTAGCAACAAATGAATATTACGATGATTTTGATTTGACACTTGAGTTTAAGCAACTGGCTGATGGTAACTCTGGTGTGTTTTTCCGTTCTTTTATAGAAGAAGGAGTGAAAATCAATGGTTGGCAGGTTGAAGTGGCACCTAAAGGTCATGGTTCTGGTGGAATTTATGAGTCTTATGGTAGGGGTTGGATTGCACCAATAGAAAAAGAGAAAGAGGAAGTTCTAAAAGAAGGAGAGTGGAATACGATGAGAATACGTGTGGAAGGGGGCAAGGTAACGACATGGCTTAATGATATTGAAATGGTATCGTTGGAAGATCAGAAAATAGAAAAAGCTCAAGGTCGAATTGCTTTACAGATACATGACGGTGGAGGCATCAAAGTGCTTTGGAGGAATATTAACATTAAGACACTTTAGAGGAAGAGTGATAAGTTAGTAAACTATATAAAATAAACACGTTAGCTTTAACAGAATAAGAGCTAACGTGTTTTTATATGGTGATTTTGAAGCGAACTAATAAAAGTTTACCTTGATTGTTCGCGCATATTTAAAATAAAAAAGAGGTGCTATTAAGCCCTCTTGCATTTTCATTGTTTGTAAACTTCTTAAAATAACTTGCTAATTAACCAATCAATTGGTATAGTCTGTTTTGTAATGTTTGGCACATTGCGCCATTTCCCCTTGCTTGATATCTTTCTATTTGATATTTAAGCTTCTTGATTTCATTCATTTCTTTTTTCATAATTCTTTTTCTTTTGTGTCCTTCACGTTTTGAAGAACGATTTATTCTTTTAACCTTCATTATCACTGCAAATATAAGACTTTAATTTTGATTATATGTTATAGAACATATTGCATTTGTTTGCTTTTAAGTATAATTAAGGATTTTGGGTGGTGAAATGTATAGAAAATGAAGAAATGAGTATAAACAATTCTTGGTTTGCTGTTATTATTCTTATATGTTAATATAATTTGCTACCTTTGTACGATAAAGTGCTTCAGTATTTTGTTTATTCTATATAGGTTATTAATCTTGATATAAGAATGTAGTCGGTGCATTTACTCCTAAAGAGTTGAGATAAAACAATATAAATACTATATTAGGTTGCAAAATTATAATAATGTTTTGTTTACAAAGATAAAATTATTTATCTTTGCGACGATGAATAGATGAGTAAGGTGGAGGGGGCGCAAACGCTCCTTTTTTTGTTCTAAAATAAAGATAACAGAATTGAATGATAAATAAACAAGTTGTCTATCAGATCGTTGAAGATTGGTTGGAAGGTAAAGATTACTTTTTAGTTGAAGTATCTATTACACCTAACAATAAAATTGTAGTAGAAATAGACCATGCTGAAGGTGTTTGGATTGATGACTGTGTAAATCTTAGTCGGTTTATAGAGTCCAAGCTAAATCGTGATGAAGAAGATTATGAATTAGAGGTGGGCTCAGCAGGAATTGGCCAGCCATTTAAGGTGTTGCAACAATATTACAATCATATTGGAAAGGATGTTGAGGTTGGAACTAAAACAGGACAAAAAATAAAAGGTGTTTTAAAAGATGCTAATGAAGAAAGTATTGTTTTGACAGCAACCTTAAAGTCTAAAAAGAAGGGTGAGAAGCGCCCAATAGAGAAAGAAGAAGATTTGATATTTACATATGATCAAATTAACTATACGAAATATCTAATTAGTTTTAAATAGAGATTATGGCCAAAAAAGAGGAACCCATCAATTTAATTGATACATTCTCAGAATTTAAAGAACTGAAGAATATCGACAAGACTACTATGGTGAGTGTATTGGAAGAATCTTTCCGTAGTGTGATTTCGAAGATGTTTGGCACAGATGAAAATTTTGATGTCATTGTTAACCCTGATAAAGGGGATTTTGAGATTTGGCGCAATAGAGAGGTTGTGGCAGATGATGAGGTGGAATCGCCTCATATGGAAATTGCTTTGTCTGAAGCTAGAAAAATAGACCCCTCTTACCAGGTGGGTGAGGATGTTACGGATGAAGTGGAGTTTGCAACCTTTGGAAGGAGAGCAATTTTAAATTTAAGGCAAACATTGTCTTCAAGAATCCTGGAATTAGAAAAGGATAATATTTATAATAAATATATAGAGAAGGTAGGAACTATTGTCACAGCAGAAGTTTATCAAATTTGGAAAAGAGAAATTCTTTTGTTGGATGACGAGGGTACTGAACTTTTATTACCTAAAAGTGAGCAGATACCCCGTGATTTTTTTAGAAAAAGTGAAACTGTACGTGCAATAGTTGCTAGGGTTGAAAATAAGAATAACAATCCCAAAATATACTTATCTAGAACATCGCCAATATTTTTAGAACGATTGTTTGAGATGGAGGTACCTGAAATAAATGATGGCTTGATCACCATAAAAAAAGTGGCTAGAATTCCTGGTGAGCGTGCAAAAATAGCTGTTGAGTCCTATGATGACAGAATTGATCCAGTTGGGGCTTGTGTAGGTGTAAAAGGAAGTCGTATTCATGGAATTGTAAGAGAGTTGAGAAATGAAAATATAGATGTTATAAACTACACATCTAACACTCAGCTTTTCATACAAAGAGCTTTAAGCCCCGCGAAAATAACATCTATGCGCTTAAATGAGGAGGATAGTAAGGTTGAGGTTTACTTACAACCAGAAGAAGTTTCACTAGCTATTGGTAGAGGAGGATTTAACATTAAGTTAGCAAGCGAATTGACTGGCTTTAATATTGATGTTTATCGTGAATTAGAAGAAGGTATTGAAGAAGAAGATATCTTTTTAGATGAATTTAGTGAGGAAATAGATGAATGGGTTATTGATGCGATTAAAGGTATAGGTATTGATACGGCTAAAGCTGTATTAAATTCACCTAGAGAGAGATTGATAGAAGAGGCTGATTTAGAGGAGGAAACAATTGATGAAGTATTACGCATTTTGAAATCGGAGTTTGAAGATGAGGACCTATAAAGTCTTTGACTAGATGATTAAGAGATTCTAAGTATTCTTATTATCGTCTAGTTGAAACATACATTGAGAGTGAAAACCCCGTTTTATATATAAAAGGAATAATTTTACAATATGACGATAAGATTAAATAGAGTAACAAGGAATCTAAATGTAGGAATTTCTACAGTAGTAGAGTTCTTACAAAATAAAGGCATTGAGGTGAAAGAAAACCCAAATGCAAAAATAAGTAAGGAGCATTATGAAATGCTTGTTAAAGAGTTTAGCAAAGATAAAAGCTTAAAGCTAGAAGCTGAACAATTTATTCAGGACCGCCAAAATAAAGAACGAAATAAGGAAACTGTTTCTATAAAAGGTTATGAGTCGAATGAAAAGGCTCAAGAGGAAGAGAAAGAAAAAAAGGTCGTAAAGACAGAAGTGCCCGAGGAGATTAAACCTAAAGTTACTCAAGTTGGTAAAATTGACTTAGACAATTTAGGAAAGAAGCCTAAAGATAAGGATAAACCTATTGTTAAGAAGGCAGAGAAACCTATTGATAGCGAGATTAAGGAAGAATCTTCTAGTGAAAAAGTAAAAGAAGCACCTAATGTTATTGAAGAAAAGAAACAGGACTCAATAAAACACCACGAAGAAGAAAAAGAAGTGAAAAAAGAAGCAAAAACTGAAAAGGCTCAAAAGCCTAAAAAAGATGCTCCTAGTAAGGCTGCAGAAGTTAAGAAAGAAACAAAACCGATAAAGAAAAAAGATGCTCCAACGAAAAAACGTCGTGGAGAAGAAGATGAAAAAGGGGTGTTTCAATTAACTTCTTCTGAACTTGTCTCCAATATAAATGTGGTGGGGCAAATAGATCTTGATGCTATCAATCAATCTACACGTCCAAAGCGTAAAACTAAAGAAGAAAAACGCAAAGAGCGTGAGAAGAGACAACAGCAAAAAGATACTCGTTCTGAGGAAGGTGGAAAAAAACGGAAAAAAAGAGTTCGTGTTAACAAAGAGAAAGTTGATATTACTGGAGATGCTGGTAAAGATAGAAGAGCTCCGAGAAAGCGGAAAAATTATAGAAAGCCTGTTATAAAAGCTGAGGTAACTGAGGAGGAAGCAGCACAACAAGTAAGAGAGACACTAGCTCGATTGACGAATAAGCGAAGTAGACGTAAAGGTTCGAAGTTTAGAAGAGAACGTCGTGAACAAGAAACAACACGTCAGCAAGAAATCGAAAAACAGCAGCAAGCCGAAAGTAAAATCATTAAGTTAACCGAATTTGTAACTGTAAATGAGTTGGCTAATATGATGAATGTTTCTGTAAATGAAATTATTGGTACTTGTATGAGTATAGGTATGATGGTTTCTATAAACCAACGTCTAGATGCTGAAACAATTAGTTTGGTTGCTGATGAATATGGATTTGAAACCGAATTTGTAAGTGCTGATGTAGCAGAAGCTGTTGAAGAGGAAGTTGATGCACCTGAAGATTTGGAACATCGTGCACCTATTGTTACTGTAATGGGACACGTGGATCATGGTAAAACTTCATTATTAGACCATATTCGTAAAGAAAATGTAATTGCAGGTGAAGCAGGAGGTATTACTCAACATATTGGTGCATATAATGTGACAATGAAGAATGGAAAGAAAATAACATTCTTAGATACTCCTGGTCACGAGGCTTTTACAGCGATGCGTGCGCGCGGAGCAAAAGTTACAGATATTGCTATTATTATAGTTGCTGCTGATGATAATGTCATGCCTCAAACAAAAGAAGCTATTAACCATGCTACAGCAGCAGGTGTTCCTATTATTTTTGCTATTAATAAAGTGGATAAGCCCACAGCAAATCCTGATAAAATCAAAGAGGAATTAGCAACAATGAATTTCTTAGTTGAGGAGTGGGGTGGTGAATACCAATCTCAAGATATATCAGCTAAGAAAGGAACAGGAGTCGCTGAGCTGATGGAGAAAGTGCTGCTTGAAGCTGAAATGCTTGAGTTAAAAGCAAATCCTGATCGTGAAGCGTCAGGTACAATTATAGAGTCAACACTTGATAAAGGTAGAGGATATGTTGCAACAGTGCTTGTAGCTAATGGAACGTTGAGAGTTGGAGATATTGTTTTATCGGGTGTTAGCCATGGACGTGTAAGAGCTATGTTTAATGAAAGAAATCAGAACATAGAGGAAGCTGGTCCATCGGAACCTGCATTGATTTTAGGATTAGATGGTGCACCTGCGGCAGGTGTGGCATTCCATGTACTTGAAACCGAACAAGAGGCTAGAGAAATTGCAGGAAAACGTGAGCAATTACAGCGTGAACAAGGATTACGTACTCAGAAGATGTTGACATTGGATGAAGTAGGACGACGTATTGCATTAGGTGACTTCCAAGAATTAAATATAATTGTAAAAGGTGATGTGGATGGTTCTGTTGAGGCTTTAGCAGACTCATTGTTGAAATTGTCTACTGAGCAAATTCAAGTAAATGTTATTCACCAAGGTGTTGGACAAATTTCAGAGTCTGATGTTTCTTTAGCTGCTGCTTCTGAAGCTATTATTATTGGTTTCCAAGTAAGACCTTCAGCTAGTGCTGAGCGCCTAGCAGAACAAGAAGGTGTAGATATTCGTAAATATTCAATTATTTATGATGCTATTGAAGAGGTTACTGCTGCTATGGAGGGTATGCTTGCCCCAGAGGTTAAAGAACAGGTTACTTCTACAATAGAGGTTCGAGAGGTATTTAAGATTACTAAAGTGGGTATTGTTGCTGGTGCATTAGTTAAAACTGGTAAGGTAAAACGAAGTGATAAAGCGAGATTAGTGCGCGATGGTATTGTTATTTACACAGGAGCTATTGATACATTAAAGCGTTTCAAAGATGATGTTAGAGAAGTAAATGCTAACTTTGAGTGTGGTATTAGTTTGACTAACTGTAATGACATTCAAGTGGGTGATATCATTGAAACGTACGAAGAGATTGAGGTAAAACAAAAATTATAAATTCAGATTTAGTACTTTGGTACTAAAATAAAAACTGAACATGTGTCCTAAAGTCGAATACGGGTGGTAATCATCAAGTATGATTGAGACTTAAGACACATGCTTTTTTATTATAAGTATGTCTGTTATTGATATTGTTATTTTAAGTGTTATTTGTTTTGGGGCAATAATGGGGTTGTTTCGCGGATTTATTAGACAAATAGCTTCTATTGTAGGTTTTTTTGTAGGGTTAATAGCAGCTAAGTCATTATATGTATCATTAGCTGAATATATTCACCCTTATATAACAGAATCTTTAACAGCAGCATATATTATTTCATTTATAGCTATTTGGATGATTATTCCATTGTTGTTTGCTTTTATAGCATCATTATTAACCAAAGGATTTGATGCCATAGCATTAGGAGGATTAAATCGACTTTTGGGTTTTCTATTTGGAGGACTAAAGTTTTTCTTGTTATTGAGTTTGTTTGTTGGTGTATTTGAGTTTTTGGACTCTAATAATAAGTTAATTAGTGAAACAAATAAGAGTTCCTCAGTGTTGTATTATCCTATGAATAAAATGACAGGAATCTTTCTACCTGTAGCAAAACAAGCCTATGATTATATGATAGCAGAATAAGTGTGATTAATCATTTAGTATAAAAAGAGGATAAAATGACAGAACCTAATAAATATGTAAAGAAATTTACAGAAAAGAAATATAAGTATGGCTTTACTACTGATGTTCATACTGAAATTATAGATAAGGGATTAAATGAGGATGTTATTCGTTTAATATCTTCCAAAAAAGAGGAGCCTGAGTGGTTATTAGATTTTAGATTAAAAGCATACAGGCATTGGTTGACCTTGAAGATGCCTACATGGGCTCATTTAAGAATACCTGAAATAGATTATCAAGCTATATCATATTATGCTGATCCAACAGCAACTAAGGAGGGGGCACCAAAAAGCTTAGATGAGGTTGATCCTGAGTTGCTGAATACTTTTAATAAGCTTGGTATTCCATTAGAAGAACAGATGGCATTATCAGGTATTGCTGTGGATGCTGTAATGGACTCAGTTTCTGTTAAAACTACATTTAAAAGTACTTTAATGGAGAAAGGAATCATTTTTTGTTCTTTTAGTGAGGCCGTAAGAGAGCATCCTGATTTAGTCAAAGAGTATTTAGGGAGTGTAGTAACCTATAGAGATAATTATTTTGCTGCTTTGAATTCAGCTGTTTTCTCTGATGGATCATTCGTATATATACCTAAAGGTGTTAAATGTCCAATGGAGTTGTCCACCTACTTTAGAATCAACGCAGCTAATACAGGTCAATTTGAGCGTACTTTGATTGTAGCTGATGATGATTCTTATGTTTCCTACCTTGAGGGATGTACAGCTCCTATGCGTGATGAGAATCAGTTGCATGCTGCAATTGTGGAGATTGTTGTGAATGATAGGGCGGAGGTGAAATACAGTACAGTTCAAAACTGGTTTCCTGGAGATTCGGAAGGTAAAGGTGGAGTTTATAATTTTGTAACTAAACGCGGACATTGTAAAGGGGTTGATAGTAAATTATCTTGGACTCAAGTAGAAACTGGATCGGCTATTACATGGAAATATCCATCTTGTATTTTATCAGGGGATCGCTCAGTAGGGGAGTTTTATAGCGTGGCTGTTACAAACCATTTTCAGCAAGCAGATACTGGTACTAAAATGATTCATTTAGGTAAAGATACAAGTAGTACTATTATTAGTAAGGGGATTTCTGCGGGAAAGAGTGAAAACTCTTATAGGGGATTAGTCCGTGTAGGAAAGAATGCTGAGAATGCTCGAAATTATACAGAGTGTGATTCTTTACTGTTAGGTGATACATGTGGAGCACATACTTTTCCTTATATAGATATTCATAATGAAAGTGCTGTGGTGGAACATGAGGCAACTACAAGTAAGATTAATGAAGATCAAATATTCTATTGTAATCAACGTGGTATTGATATGGAGAGTGCTATAGGTTTGATTGTCAATGGATATGCTAAAGAAGTAATTAATAAACTACCTATGGAGTTTGCAGTTGAGGCTCAAAAATTGCTTTCTATTTCTTTAGAAGGTAGTGTGGGTTAATGTTGAAGTAAACAGATATAGGAAAGATATAAAAATAGGATATGATGTTAGAGATAAAAAATCTAGAGGCCAGTATTGATGGTAAAAAAATATTGAAAGGTATTAATCTAACGATTAATAAAGGTGAGATTCATGCGATAATGGGACCTAATGGTTCGGGAAAAAGCACTTTAAGCAGTGTGCTTGTGGGAAATCCTAGTTTTGAGGTTGATAAAGGGGAGGTTAGCTTTATGGGTAAGAACCTTTTAGAAATGGAACCCGAGGTTCGTAGTCGTGAAGGAATATTTTTAAGTTTTCAGTATCCAGTAGAAATTCCAGGTGTGAGCATGGTTAATTTTATGCGTGCAGCAGTTAATGAACACCGAAAGTATAGAGGAGAGGAGCCATTGACAGCTAGTGAGTTTCTTAAGTTAATGCGTGAAAAACGTTCACTAGTTGAAATGGATAATAAGTTAACCGGTCGTTCTGTGAATGAAGGTTTTTCTGGAGGTGAAAAGAAAAGAAATGAAATTTTTCAGATGGCTATGTTAGATCCTAAGTTGAGCATTTTAGATGAAACCGATTCAGGTTTAGATATCGATGCTTTACGGGTGGTTGCTGATGGAGTGAATAAGCTTCGGACTTCTGAAAACAGTTCGATTGTAATTACACACTACCAGCGCTTATTGAATTATATAAAACCAGACTTTGTGCATGTTTTATATAATGGTAGAATTGTAAAATCTGCAGGTCCAGAATTAGCTCTTGAACTAGAAGAAAAAGGGTATGATTGGATAAAAGAAATAGAGGAGTAGTTATGCGAGTAGAACAACAATATATAGATCTCTTTTCACAAGCTGAGAAGATGATATATAAGCATAGTTCTGATCTGCTTAATGCACATCGTGCAAAAGCTTTTGATGATTTCAAAAAGAGTGGTTTCCCCACTCAAAAGCAGGAGAATTATAAATATACAAAGGTGGAAAAATATTTTGAGCCCGATTTTGGCTTGAACTTGAATCGTTTATCTATTCCTGTAAATCCATATGAGGTTTTTAAATGTAATGTTCCTGATATGGAGACTGCAGTTCATTTTGTGGTTAATGATAGCTTTTACTCTGGGAGTCAAAAACCTAAGTATGATTTACCAGAAGGAGTTATTTTTGGTGGGTTAGATGAAGTTTCACGTAAATATCCAGAAGTAATTGATAAATATTATGGTAGATTAGCTGATACTTCAGAGGATGGTATAACTGCTTTTAATACGAGTTTTGTCCAAGATGGTGTGGTTTTTTATATTCCCGACAATGTAGTCGTCGAACAACCCATTCAACTAATTAATATTCTACGTTCAGATGTTGACTTTTTAATGAATCGCAGAGTTTTAGTTATTGTTGGAGATAATGCACAAGGACGCTTACTTATTTGTGATCACACGATGGATAACGTTAAGTTTCTATCTACACAAGTAATGGAAGTTTTTGTTGGTGAGAATGCCAACTTTGATATGTATGAATTAGAGGAGGTACATACTGAATCAGTTAAGTTTAACAATTTGTATGTACACCAATCAGCTAATAGTAATGTGTTGCTTAATGGAATGACATTGCATAATGGAGTAACTCGTAATACTACGAAGGTTACTTTAGCTGGGGAGGGTTCACATATTGATTTGTGTGGCATGGCAGTAATAGACAAAGAGCAACATGTGGACAATAATACATTAATAGATCATACAGTTCCTAATTGTACGAGTAACGAATTATTTAAGTATGTTTTAAACGATAAATCTGTGGGGGTTTTCACTGGATTAGTTCTAGTACGTCCTGATGCTCAAAAGACATATTCTCAGCAAAGCAATAGAAATCTCTGCATGACAAAAGATGCTCGTATGTACACACAGCCTCAATTAGAGATATATGCTGATGATGTAAAGTGTGGACATGGGGCTACTGTCGGTCAGTTAGATTTGAATGCTTTATTTTATATGCAAACTAGAGGGATACCTGAAAAAGAAGCTAAATTGCTCTTAATGTTTGCTTTTGTAAATGAAGTTGTTGACACTATACGACTAGAGCCTCTTAAAGAAAGACTACATAAATTAGTTGAAAAGCGATTTAGAGGTGAATTGGGTGGATGTGGAGAGTGTCGTTGTGTTACACACTAAATAGAATAATAATGTATGATGTAAATAAAATAAGGGAAGACTTCCCTATTCTTGGTCGTTTAGTTTATGATAGACCATTAGTTTATCTTGATAATGGTGCTACTACTCAAAAACCAAGTTGTGTAGTAGAAACTATAGCTCATGAATATTTTTCATGTAATGCAAATGTACATAGGGGAGTTCACTATTTATCTCAAAAAGCTACCGAATTACATGAGGCATCACGTGAAGTTGTTCGTTTATTTATCAATGCAAAAAGCACGAATGAAATAATATTTACGTCGGGAACAACTGGATCAATAAATTTAGTTGCTACTACTTTTGGACAAGAGTTTTTGGAAGAAGGGGATGAAATCATTGTTTCTACGATGGAGCACCATAGTAATATTGTTCCTTGGCAACTCTTAGAAATGAGTAAAGGAGTTAAAGTAAAGGTTATTCCTATTACAGAACAAGGAGAGTTGGATTTTGAGGCTTTTGAAAACTTGATATCTAATAGAACAAAACTGGTTTCAGTAGCCCATATATCGAATGTGTTAGGTACGGTAAATCCTATTAAAAGAATTATTGATAGAGCTCATCAAGAGGATATTCCTGTTCTTATTGATGGTGCACAGGCTGCTCCTCATACGCCGATAGATGTACAGGAGTTAAATGCAGACTTTTATGTTTTCTCTGCACATAAAGTTTATGGACCCACAGGGGTTGGTGTGCTTTATGGAAAAGAGGAGTGGTTAGATAAACTCCCCCCTTATCAAGGAGGAGGAGAGATGATTCAACATGTTAGTTTTTCTGGAACTACTTTTAATGAGTTACCTTTTAAATTTGAAGCAGGTACTCCTAATTTTGTGGGAACAACTGGAATGGCTAAGGCTTTAGAGTATGTTCAATCTTTAGGTTTAGAAAATATAGCCCAACATGAAGACGAATTATTGAGTTATGCTACTAAACGTTTGAATGAAATAGATGGCCTACGTATTTATGGAGAAGCTAAAGATAAAAGTGGAGTTATTTCTTTTTTAGTGAACGATATTCATCCTTTTGACCTGGGGACTTTGCTTGATCGGTTAGGTATTGCCGTACGAACAGGACACCATTGTGCTCAACCTTTGATGGAGTATTATGGAATTGAAGGAACTGTAAGAGCTTCTTTTGCACTTTACAACACAAAAGAAGAAGTAGATAGCTTAGTCGATGGATTAAATAAGGTATTAAAGATGTTTTAATTTTGGAATGAAATTATGAAAAAGAATTTATTATTATTGATATTAGTATTGGCTTTAGTTTCTTGTGGGGGACAAAAAAAGCAAGATGTGGTGGCCGAGGAAGTTGTTACAGAAGTAGAAGCTTTTGATGATGGACATTATGCAGAGAACTCATTAGATTATTGGGGTGTATATAAGGGTGTTTTACCAGCAGCAGATTGCCCTGGTATTGAAACAACATTAACTATCAATGAGGATAGCACGTTTAGTTTGTTATCAGTTTATATTGATAGAGACACTTCTTTTGATGAGAAAGGGACTTATACATTAGAGAAAGGATATATGACTCTAACTTTTGATGGAGATGAAGAGGTTCAATATTATTTTATTGGAGAAAATACAGCTACTCGTTTAACAAGTGATAAAGAATTTGTTGAAAGTGAATTAGCTGAGCATTATGTGTTGAATAAAGTGGATTAATTGGTACGATGTTGTATCTTAAATATATTAAATACAGAACGGTGATAGATTTTAGTATCTAGCACCGTTTTTTATTCATGTAAAATAAACAGATAGATATGTTATTATCTAAATATAATGAAGAGTCTGTTTTAGAAGCTGGGTGTGATGAGGCAGGTAGAGGTTGTTTAGCTGGTCCTGTGTTTGCTGCTGCTGTTATTTTACCCCAGAACTTTAAGAATGAAATACTTACAGATTCTAAGAAATTAACAGCAAAAAAAAGAAAAGAATTACGAGTTATAGTTGAGAGCCAAGCTTTGGCCTGGGCTGTTGGTCGTGTTGAGCCGAAAGAAATTGATGAGATAAATATTTTAAATGCTTCGTTCTTAGCTATGCATCGTGCTATAGAACAATTAAAAGTGCAACCTGAATACCTCTTAATTGATGGAAACCGTTTTACTCCTTATAAGGATATTCCTTATAGTACTATAGTTAAAGGAGATGCTACCTATTTATCTATTGCTGCAGCCTCCATTTTAGCCAAAACTCATCGTGATGAATACATGGAAGAAATAGATGCTTTGTACCCCAATTATGATTGGTGTAATAATAAAGGATATCCTACTAAGAAGCATAGAGCTGGCATTAAGGCTTATGGTGTAACTCCTTTTCACCGACAAAGTTTTAATTTATTAGGAGAGGAACAACAGCTAAATATTGATTTTAGTTAATATTCTTAATTGTTTTTAGGAAAGTGATTAAATGATTTAAAAAGTACTGATTATCTGTGTTTTTACTAACTTTGTGGCGGATAATTTGTTATCATTATAAGTAACAGTAAATATAAACTATATAATAAATAAAAATATGAAAAAGAAAGCACTCTTAGTTATTCTTGACGGATGGGGAATAGGAGATAAAAGCGAGGCTGATGTTATCTACAATACATCTACACCTTATTGGGATTACTTAGTAAAAACATATCCTCACTCTGAACTTCAAGCAAGTGGAGAGAATGTTGGGCTTCCTGATGGACAAATGGGAAACTCTGAAGTAGGCCACTTAAATATTGGTGGTGGACGAGTGGTTTATCAAGATCTTGTTAAGATAAATAAGGCTTGTGATGATAATTCTATTGCTGAAATACCAGAAGTGGTATCAGCCTATACTTATGCTAAAGAGAACAATAAAAAACTGCACCTTATGGGGCTTGTTTCGGATGGTGGTGTACATAGTTCTTTAGATCATCTTTTTAAACTTTGTGATTTATCTAAGGATTATGAATTAAAGAATACTTTTGTTCATTGTTTTATGGATGGTCGTGATACAGACCCACAAAGTGGTAAAGGATTTATAGGTCAATTACAAGAAAAATGTAATGATACGTCTGTCAATATTGCTTCCATTATAGGTCGTTACTATGCAATGGATAGAGATAAAAGATGGGAGCGTGTTAAAGAAGCTTATGATTTATTAGTTCATGGTACAGGAAAAGAAGCAACAGATATGGTGAAAGCTGTAGAAGAATCTTATGCTGATGGGGTAACTGATGAATTTATGAAGCCTATTGTAAATAGTCAAGTTAACGGAAAAGTTGAAGAAGGTGATGTTGTTATTTTCTTCAACTTCCGTAATGACCGTGCAAAAGAGTTAACTATTGTTTTAACTCAAGAAAACATGCCCGATCATGACATGAAGATAATTCCTAACCTGCAGTATTACACAATGACTCCTTACGATGCTGAATTTAAGGGGTTACATGTGTTATTTGACAAAGAGAATGTGGAGAACACACTAGGTGAATATGTGTCGTCTAAAGGCTTAAAACAGCTTCATATGGCTGAGACTGAAAAATATGCTCACGTAACATTCTTTTTTAACGGAGGACGTGAAGAGCCATTTAAAGGAGAAGATCGTATTTTAGTTCCTTCACCTAAAGTTGCTACTTACGACTTAAAACCAGAAATGAGTGCTTATGAAGTTAAAGATAAGTTAGTTGAGGCTTTAAATAAACAAAAGTATGACTTTGTAGTAGTAAACTATGCTAATGGTGATATGGTTGGCCATACAGGTGTTTATGAAGCCATCGAAAAGGCTATAGTAGCAGTTGATTCATGTCTAAAAGATACTATTGAAGCAGCTAAGGAAAATGGTTATGAAGCTATAGTAATTGCGGACCATGGTAATGCTGATCATGCACTTAATAAAGATGGGTCTCCAAATACTGCTCACTCATTAAATCCTGTTCCTTGTGTTTATGTTACAGAAAACAAAGAAAAGAAAGTGGAAAATGGTCGTTTAGCTGATGTAGCACCAACAATTTTGAAAATAATGGGGTTAGATCAACCTAAAGAGATGACAGGAAAAGCTTTAATTTAAGCTGATCTTTGTTAGATATTGTTTAATATATTTATAGTATGCTCTTGCATTTTGCAAGAGCATATTTTTACTTAAAAGTTTCAAGATGATAGAGATAGGAAATGTAATTATATCTTTAGATATTTTCAAAGAGAATTTTTTTTGTGACTTGTCGCATTGTAAAGGAATTTGTTGTGTTGAAGGAGATGCAGGAGCACCTGTAGAGCAAGATGAAGTGGAGGAGCTTAATGAGGTGTTGCCTATTATTTGGGATGACTTATCTGATGCTGCGAAAAAGGTTATAGAGAAGCAAGGTGTGGTTTATAATGATATTGATGGAGATATAGTTACTTCTTTGGTTGGTCGTAAAGATTGTGTTTTTACCTGTTACGATGAGGAGGGTATTTGTTATTGTGCTATTGAAAAAGCATATAGAGAGGGTAAAACATCTTTTTATAAACCTATTTCATGTCACTTGTATCCTCTGCGTATTGATAAATCAGGTAGTTATGAATTTGCTAATTACCATCGTTGGCATGTTTGTAGTGGTGCTTTATGCAAAGGAAATAAAGAAAATATGCCGCTTTATAAGTTTTTAGAAGCTCCTTTAATACGTAAGTATGGTAAGGAGTGGTATGTTGAACTAACTAAAATAGCAGATGAGTTAAAAGAGCAAGGTATTATTTAATTTGCTTTTGTAATGCTTATATCATTTAAGCCGTACTTATTTTATTATAAGTATGGCTTTTTTTGTGGTTAGGGTATCGCATTAGGATATCCTTATATATCGGTTTTTTATTCTTTTTACTTAGCTTTTTTATCTCAAATAATATTTTTGAAAAGTGTATAGTTTAAGGAAATAGCTAGGGTGTACCTATCTTAATTAAGATGTAGTTCTAAAGTTAATTGATATGAGAAATACTAAGTAAGTAATACAATAAAGACTGATTATACCTTTGTCCTTGTTATTGCGAATAGTGAAAAGTATTTTGCACTAAGATTACCATCTCTTACTAATAATATGTTTTTTTATGGTCGTAGCTTGATTAATTATTAATCTAAAATAGCAATCAGCTATTTTGAGTCAAGATCTTTTATTTCTTTATTCAGGAATACCGAAAGAATAGTACGGAGCACAACTATACCACTAAGAATAATTAATTCCTCATAAGTAGGTTCAATAATAGTTTTAATAATATCAGCACCAATTAGTAGCTCAAGTCCCAATAATAAATGTCCTCCAAAATTAGCCCTGATTTTCCGAATGCCCGAAGGCTCTTTGTTTATTAGGTTCTTTATGAATAGTATGACCGCTAGAATAGTACCATAAATAATTATGGCTATGCTCATAAATGCAATTCCTTGTGATATATATTCGATTAAAATCTTCATAATTTATACGAATTCATAATTAGTACTTCTTCCACTTTGGTTTTATATTAGTATTTCTTGTCTTTTGTATTGGAAAATAAAATTTTAATAAAACTTCTTTAATATTGTCATAAAACTATTATTGTAATATAATGACTAAAATGAAGATGTCAAAGATTAAGCGCTATTCTTACGAGTATATGATATATTTATAAATTTAAATCTAAGCTAAATTGATTAATTATGTTTAAAAATGTGTACTTTTAGTACCCTTACTAAAGTTACCATTCTATTTATGAGAAAAGAATAAAACAAGAAGCATTCTAGGGGCTATAAATATATAATAACTATGCTAAAGGGTGCAAATAATAAAACAAAAAACTATGAAAAAGAACACGTTATTACTTACTTTATTAATTCTATCTACAACTGTCTTTGCTCAAACAAAACCTCAAGAAACAGAGTATTATAATCCACAGCCCGCAAAGGTTATACCTGGAGATTATAGCTATACTACAGCTCCTTCTGATGCGATTATACTTTTTGATGGGAAAGATATCTCAGCTTGGGAGAGCCAAGATGGCAAGGAGCCTCAATGGAATGTGAAAAATGGAGAGCTATTAGTACAACCAGGAACAGGAAGTATAAAAACAAAGCAATATTTTGGTGATGTTCAACTACACATTGAATATAAATCGCCCGATCCTGAAAAATACTCTGGTCAAAACCGCGGTAATAGTGGGGTTTTTTTTCAATCAAAATATGAAATTCAAATATTAGATATGGACAATAATAAAACCTATGTGAATGGAATGGCTGGTAGTGTCTATAAGCAAAATCCTCCACTTGCTGATGCTTATACAAAAAATGGGGAATGGCAAGTGTACGATATTATTTGGAAAAGTCCTGTTTTTGGAACCAATGGGAAATTAGAAAAACCAGCTATGATTACTGTATTATTTAATGGAATAGTAGTTCAAAATAATTTTATATTAGAAGGAACAACCGAATATATTGGATTTCCAAAATATGAGGCACATGGAAGGTTACCCCTCATGTTACAAGATCATGGAACAAGTGTAGCTTTTAGAAATATTTGGGTTCGAGAATTAAATTGATAAGCTAGTAATAAATGATTTCTAGACGAAGCTTTCTAAAGGCTAGCTCTATGCTTGCAGCAAGTGCATTAGTGTCAAACAAAATTCAGGCTAGAGCGATGGGCTCTTGTTCTGCTAATGATAAAGTTAGCGTGGCATTAATTGGTTGCCGATCAATGGGTTGGAGTAATTTACTTGATTTTCTTCAGCATAAAAACGTTGAATGTTTGGCTCTTTGTGATGTGTGTGATGATATATTAACAGCTAAAAAACAAGAATTAAAAAACAATTTTCAGCAAACACCTAAAACATATAAAGATTATAGATTTGTTCTTGATAGAAAAGATATTGATATTATAATTATTGGAACTCCCGATCATTGGCATTGTTTGCAGTTTGTTGATGCTTGTTCTGCAGGAAAATCTGTGTATGTTGAAAAACCAATAGCTAACAGTATTGCTGAATGTAAAGCGATGGAGTATGCTGCCAATCGATATAATACAGTTGTACAAGTAGGACAACAACAACGAAGTAGCGATCATTGGCAAAAAATGGTGGAATACTTACATAGTGGAAAGCTTGGCAAAGTAGGTTTAGTTGATGTGTGGGGTAATTTTAATTATGGAGCAATTAATAATCAGGTTGATAATACATCTGTTCCAATAGGAGTTGATTTTGATATGTGGTTAGGGCCTACTCCTAAAGTACCTTTTAACCCTAATAAATTTCATGGAGCATGGCGTATGTTTTGGAACTATGGGGGAGGGTTATTAACCGATTGGGGAGTTCATCTTCTTGATATGGCTTTATGGGGTATGAAAGTTAACTCTATGCCTAATCAAGTAGTGGGAATAGGGGGTAACTATCTTTATCCCCAAGGAATGCATGAGACCTTTGACACATTAAATGTGCTTTATCAATTTGATAATTTTACTATAAATTGGTCTAATTCAACGGTGGAAAAAGGATTAGGAGAAAGACATTATGGTGTTTTATTTAGAGGTACTAATGGTATTCTAGTTGCAGATAGAGATAATTGGGAAGTTATTCCATCGGGGAATATTATTCCTCCGTTTACTATGCATGCTGATTATAAAGATCACTTCAACCATGTTACTAATTTCTTAACTTGTGTTGATACAAAAAATAGAGCAACAGCTTGTCCCATAACTATAGGTAGTTTATGTGCTAAATATGTTCAAATAGGTAATATATCTGCAAGAATGGGAGGTGTTCCTTTAGTATATGACGATTTATCCATGAGTTTTAATAATAAGAAAGCTAATAAATATATTAAACCTAAATACCATAACTCATGGGAGTTTCCTAAAATTAAATAATTGCGTTAGGAGTTACATTTGTTACTACACTTTTTTTATATCAATAAATCTCAAAGGTAAAGATTGGCGTATGTTAAAACTGTTCTCCTATCCTACTAGTGATTATTATATAAAGAATTTAGGGGGTAGGTAGTAGATTACTAAGAAAAGCAGAACGATAAGAACAACCTATTTCTGTGCTTTATTTACTTATAAGCATTAAATCAATAGTATAAAAAAGAGCCTAATAAACGATTAAAATTATTAATCTATTATTAGGCTCTCCCTCGTTGTAAGATGTGAGGATTGTAAAATTATTAATTAAGTATCAATATTAGCATAAGTGGCGTTCTCTTCAATAAACTCTCTTCTAGGACCAACATCTTCACCCATTAACATGGAGAATACTAAGTCAGTTTCAGCAGCATTATCAATTGTAACTTGCTTTAAGAGTCTATTATCTGGGTCCATAGTGGTTTCCCATAATTGGTGAGAACTCATTTCTCCCAAACCTTTGTATCGTTGAGTATGAACAGATCCCTCTGTACCATCTCCATAAGTGTCAATAAAGTGTTGTCTTTGCTCTTCAGTCCAACAGTATTCTTCAGTCTTTCCTTTTTTACATAAATAAAGGGGTGGAGTAGCAATATAAAGATAGCCATTTTTTATTATCTGTGGCATATAACGGAAGAAGAAAGTCATTAAAAGTGTGTCAATGTGAGAACCATCGACATCGGCATCGGTCATTATTATTATTTTATGATAGCGAAGTTTCTCTAAATTTGCCTCTTTATTATCTTCTTCTGTACCAATAGTAACTCCAAGAGCAGTATAAATATTACGAATTTCTTCACTCTCTAAAGCTTTGTGATACATTGCTTTTTCAACATTTAATATTTTACCTCTTAAAGGTAATATAGCTTGGAAAGAACGGTCACGACCTTGTTTTGCTGTACCACCAGCTGAATCCCCCTCGACTAAAAAGATTTCACAGCTTTCTGGGTCTCTATTAGAGCAGTCAGCTAATTTTCCTGGTAAACCTCCTCCCGTAAGTGGAGATTTACGTTGTACCATATCTCTAGCTTTACGCGCAGCATGACGAGCTGTAGCCGCAAGAATTACTTTTTCAATAATTATTTTAGCTTCTCTTGGGTGTTCTTCCAAATAGTAAGTCAGTCCTTCACCAACAGCTTGATCAACTGCTCCACTTACTTCGGTATTACCTAGTTTTGTTTTGGTTTGACCTTCAAATTGAGGTTCAGAAACTTTAATAGAAAGTACAGCTGTTAGACCTTCTCGGAAGTCATCACCTGTAACGTCTATTTTAACTTTATCGAGCATGTTGTTATCTTCAGCATACTTGCGTAAAGTACGAGTTAAAGCTCTTCTAAATCCAGCTAAATGAGTACCTCCTTCAATAGTATTAATATTGTTAACATAGGAGTGTATATTCTCAACATATGAAGTGTTATACATAATGGCCACTTCAATAGGAACATCTTGTTTTTCAGTGTTAATGTAGATTACATCATCTACTAAATGCTCTCTAGAAGACTCAATAAAACGAACAAATTCTTTAAGACCTTCCTCAGAGTAGAACTGCTCACATTTATAGCTACCATCTTCTTTTTGAACTCTCTCATCGGTAAGCGTGATTTTTAATCCTGCATTTAGATATGAAAGCTCTCTCATGCGAGTTGCTAAAGTTTCGTAACGATATTCGACTTCAGAAAAAATGGTTCTGTCAGGTCTAAAAGATTGTCTTGTTCCAGTAATGTCAGTAGTTCCTACTTCTTTAACTTCGTATAAAGGTTTTCCCTTTTGATACTCTTGTTTATAAACCTTACCGTTTCTATAAACCTCAGAGGTCATATGCTCTGAAAGTGCATTAACACAAGATACTCCCACACCATGGAGTCCTCCAGAAACTTTATAAGAACCTTTATCAAACTTACCACCTGCATGTAGCACCGTCATAACTACTTCAAGTGCTGATTTTTGTTCTTTTTCGTGGAAATCTGTGGGAATTCCTCTACCATTGTCTTGTACAGTAATAGAGTTGTCTTTATTAATTGTTAACTCAATGTGATCACAATAGCCAGCAAGGGCCTCATCAATGGCATTATCAATAACCTCATAAACCAAGTGATGTAAGCCTTTTGTCCCGGTATCTCCAATGTACATGGCAGGACGCTTTCTTACAGCTTCTAAGCCTTCTAGAACTTGAATGTTCTGGGCTGAATAATCTTTTTTATTATTCTGAATTTGCTCTTCAGTCATAGTTTTACTTCTATATTTTGTAACACACAAATATACTAAAAAAGTTCAATATTTATGGTATGTAAGACTGTCTATTTTACGTATATGAAGAGGTTCAAATGACCTAGACATAAGGAGGTTATGTCCTAGTCAAGTGAGTCGAATGACTAGGGCATACCAAAAGTGTGTTAAGAGTAAGATTTTTACTTGATTATTTAAATCAAAAAAAGCTTGACTGTGTAGTCAAGCTTTTTGTAGTATCATTAAACGTAATAAAGTGTATGTTTTATTAGTCTTCTAGCTGATTAACGTGTTTAGCTATTTGCGATTTTAAGTTATTCGCTTTGCTATTATGTATCACATTCTTCTGTGCTACTTTGTCAATCATCTTTGTTACATTAGGTAACATCGCAGTGGCTTCTGCTTTATCTGTAGTTTCTAAAAGAGTCTTCACAGCATTTCTCATTGTTTTTCCGAAATATCTGTTATGAAGTCTTCTTTTTTGCTCTTGTCTTATTCTTTTTATAGAAGATTTGTGATTTGCCATAATTGCGACTAATCTTTATTTGTTATAATTTGTTCTTTTTTGTAGCCCGTAGGGGAATCGAACCCCTCTTTCCAGAATGAAAATCTGGCGTCCTAGCCGATAGACGAACGGGCCATTAATAGAGCCTTTTAAGTCTCACTTTGTAGTCCATTAGTTCTTTTTACTTCTGAACTGCGATGCAAATGTATGCACTATTTTTTTAATTCCAAAACATTCTAGAAGAAAAGTTTAAATATATTTTTTTCACTCTCTCCATTTTGGGTGTGTTCTTTTATGTGAAACATTGATTGGTGGCTTGTGGATGCTTTTTCTTTATAAATCTTTTGTGCTATAAAAGTGATTATTTTTTGTAGCTTTGCTCTACATATAGTGTAAAAATAGGGCTTATGATGGAAAAAACGGAGGGAATTGTATTACGTGTATTTAAGCATACTGATACAACAAGTATAGTTGACTTATATACCAAGGAGTATGGTAGAAGAACTTATGTGGTTTCGGTTCCCAAGTCAAAAAAGACAAAAATTCGATATCATTTATTGCAGCCTTTAGCTTTAGTGAGTATAGTTTCTAGTGTACGATCAAAATCAGCTTTGCCTCGAATTAATGAAATAACTGTTTTTTATCCCTATATGAATATTCCTTATGATCCTTATAAATCATCTATTGCATTTTTCTTAGCTGAGTTTCTTTATCGTGTTTTAAAGGAAGAAACTAGGAGTTATGTCTTATTTGATTATTTATTATATTCTTTTCAATGGTTAGATAGAGCTGAAGGTAAAATAGCTAATTATCATGTTGTGTTTTTAATGCGATTTAGTCGTTTTATAGGTTTATACCCAAATGTAAACGAATATAAAGAGGGTGCATATTTTGATATGGTAACTGCAACTTTTAGGAAAGCTAAACCTACGTCACATGGTAATTTTTTAGATCCTTTGGAATCAAGAATTTTACTTCATGTAGCTAAGTTAAATTATGAAACAATGCATCGATTAGCGCTGAATAGAGAGTCGCGAAATCGATGCATTGAAGTTATTGAAAATTATTATCGGATTCATTTACCGACATTTCCACCTTTTAAGACACTTTCTGTTTTAAAGGAGTTATTTGATTGAACAGATATTAGCTTAATAGCTCTTTTACGATTTGAGAAATCATTCTTCCTTCTGCTTTACCTGCAAATTTTTGTGTTGCTGTACCCATTACTTTTCCCATATCCTTCATCGATGTTGCATTTAATTCATCAACAAGTTTTTTTAGAGCTTCCTTTAGTTCCTCTTTGCTCATTTGTTTAGGTAAGTATTCTTCTAAGATTTCGACTTGGGCTAATTCTTCATCAGCCAGATCTTCTCTATCTTGTTCTTTATATATAGTTGCAGAGTCTTTTCCTTGCTTTACTAACTTTTGAATAATTCGTAAAGCTTCCTCATCTGATAGCACTTCATTGGCTCCAGTTTGAGTGTTAGCCTCAATAAATGCTTTTTTTACATTTCTAAGCGTTTGAAGTGCAACTTTATTTTTAGCTTTCATTGCTTTTTTTATGTCTTCGCTAACTGTATCGAATAAATTCATAATATTTTGTTTTATATTTAAAATGTTATAATTCCGTTATTTTCCACTATTTTAGTTTGTATGTTGGCTTCGTCTACTACAGATTTATTTTTGATGTTATTTAACTCTAATTGAGTTCGTTTGAATGTGGGAGTTGACTCAACCATTGCAATAATGTTGTCATTATCTAAAGATGCCGAATTAAAGTAATAGATATTACGTACTCTATGCCTATGTGTTTTTCCAAATTCTAAACCCTCTTCACCATATGCATCATATATTCTTTTTCTATTTCTTTCTCTTTCTTCTTCAATCGCTCTTCTACTTCTTTCATCTTCTTCAGATCGCTTCATATGTAGCTTTTCCATTTCAGGAACATCTTTTACGCCAAATCCAGTAGCCAGAAGAGTTACTTTTATCTTTTTGTCAAGTCCTTTTTCTTCGGCCATACCCCAAATAACTTCTACATCTTCACTAAATCTACTCATGAAGTCATGGATTTCATCCATTTCGGACATTTTTAATGCTTCCTTTCCTTGCTTTCCATCTTCCGTTTTTCCGTCGAAAGAAACATGTAGCATAACTTTTCTTGCATTAAACACATCGTTATTATTTAGTAGTGGAGAGTGTAGTGCATCTTCTAATGCTTTTGATACTCTATTTTCGTTCTCTCCATAGCCAGTACTCATTATAGCTACTCCACCATCTTTTAATATGGTTTGAACATCGGCAAAGTCCAAATTCATATAACCTCTTAAAGTTATAATTTCAGCAATACTTTTGGCTGCTACAGATAATGTGTCATCTGCTTTAGCAAAAGCATTCATAACTGTTAGATCAGCATAAATATTACGTAACTGTTCATTATTAATAACAAGTAAAGCATCTACATGTTTTGCTATCTGCTCAACACCATCTAGAGCTTGAATAATCTTCTTTTCACCTTCAAACAGGAAAGGAATAGTTACAATACCCACGGTTAAAATTCCCATATCTTTAGCAGTTTGAGCTATTACAGGGGCAGCACCCGTTCCTGTTCCTCCTCCCATTCCTGCTGTGATAAACACCATTTTAGTGCCATCACTAAGAAGTGCTTTTATATCATCTATACTTTCTTCTGCAGCTGCTTTAGCTCTATTAGGTACATTTCCTGCGCCAAGTCCTTGAGTTACAGTTTGTCCTAATTGTACCTTTATAGGTACGGGAGATTCTCCTAAGGCTTGATTGTCGGTATTACATAAAGCAAATGTGACATCATGTATTCCCTCTTTATACATGTGGTTAACTGCATTACCACCACCACCACCAACTCCTATTACTTTTATTATTTTAGGAGAGTCTTTCGGAATATCAAAATTAACAATTTTATTAGTATCCATATTAGGTATATTTATTTCTCTGATTCATAGTTTTCATTACCGAAAAGATCTTTTGCAACTTTTTGTGTAAATTTAGTGAAGAAGTTATCTCCTTTTTTATCTGGGTTTTTGTTGTTTTCTCCTATCTTTTCATCCTTTGATTTTTTACGTTCAATCTCTTCTTGTGCTTCCTTCTTTTTCCTTTCTTCTTCTTTCGTAATTAGTACTTCTTTATCATCAAATAAAACGCCAGGTTTGTCAGTGATAGGTATTAGGCAACAGTTTTCTTTTCCAGCATTGAGAAGTCCTAGTATACCATATTTTGTTTTGTCAATTCCGTTAATCTTATCACTGTTATGAAAAGAAATTAATGGACTTTCTGCGAATCTAATTTGTCCAATGGTTGTTTTTTCTTGAATTAATCTGTGTAGGTTGTTCATTTTACTAGCTCCACCTGTTAGAATCAGTCCGGCTAATAACTTATCGTTGTATCCAGAGTATTTTATTTGGTTCCAAACATTAAGAACAATTTCTTCGGATCTAGCCTCTATTGCTAATTGAATGTCTTCAATTTTGACTTTACGTCCATCTTCTAGTGTATGTATTGCTTTTTCTTCTTCTTTATCATTTTCTTTTTTATCATACCACGCACTACCTATAGATAACTTAATGGTTTCAGCTTCATCTTCATCAATTTGGAGAGAAATAATATCTTTAGTTATATTTTCACCTCCTAAAGGAATAAGAGTAAGAAAACGAAGTATATTATCTCTATAAATAGAGATTGTTGTAGTGTCTGCACCAAAGTCGATTAAAGCACATCCAGCTCGTTTTTCCTTTTCTGATAATATAATATCTGCTGTTGTTAGTGGAGTAACAAGTAAATCTTCTATTTTTATATGAGCTTGTTTAAAACAATATTCGATAGATTCTTTCACATTACTGTTTGCCACAATATTTAAGTAACGCCCTTCTATATGTTCGCTAGCAACACCAACAGGGTTAATTTCAAGATTATTGCCTATTTTATATTCTTGTGGTTCAACAGATAAGATATCTAAATCATTGATTTTTAATTCAAGATTTTCGTCACAGAGAGAATCTATTAGTTCTTGATCTATTTTAGTATCTTCTGACGTTATACTTCTTGAAATACTATTGTATTCTGAACGAAGTGATTGTCCTGAAATACCTACGTAAATTTTTTCTATAGTCTCACCTAGTTCTTTTTCTAACTTTTTTATTATGTTTTTTAAGGCTAAGCTTGTACCGTCTCTGTTATATACTTTTCCTTTTTTAATGGAGTCTGAGGATGGAATCTCAGCATAAGCATGGATTTGAATGCTTCCATCAATTTTTTTTGTTCCAGCTATACCCCGTATCTTAGAAGACCCTAGTTCTATAGCTGCTATAAAATTTGTAATTGCCATATTATATTGTTTTATCTTTTCGTGCAAATTATTTGATTACTATACTCTAAATTAATTCGTTTGTATTTATTCCAACCGACTTTATTTAGTCCTTTAATATAGAATGTTTTTAGTCTCTCTAGTTTTTTTTCAAAGTTCTCTAGTTTACCTAAATGGATGATATGATCTCCAATCCTTGGGACTAGCTCTACTTCTTCATTTGGTAGTATGTTTATTTGTTCAATTTGTGCACTCCAAAAGGGATTGCTGTTTAAATATTGACCAAAAGTATATAACTCTTGAGTAGCAAATGCTTTATCTACACTGCCTGTAATAATAATTAAATGAGAAACACATTTTGTATTATGTGGCATAATAGTTCCTTGATTATCTATAAAATAATCATTTTTTTGATTCATCACTCTTAATATTGGAATACGTTGATGAATCTCTATGCAAACTTTATCGCTGGGTGTTTTATAACATTCTACTCGACTGATTAAAGGATTTTGTTCTAATTCTTTTTCAATACTTAATGAATTAATTTCATCCATTCTTTTTCCTACAGGATAAAGCTTTTTATTTTCTAATAGGCGAAAGATCTCTTCACTAGTGATGAAGTGTGCTTTTAGGGTGTCTTTTATGANGAGTTCTACACCAGTACACACGACACCTGTTGGCTTATTATTAAAGGNCACCATAGCTGCTATTAAATAAGCAATTACAGCAAGTAGTACTAGGATTATAAAAACTCTTTTAATCATATATAGTTAATTACAATTTTTTCAATAAAATGTTTTTAATAAAGGGGACAAAGGTGTTAATATCTCCTGCTCCTAATGTAATTAAAACTTCGATAGATTCATCTTCTATGATATGTAATAACTCATCTTTTTTAATAAGTCTTTTTTCTACTGAGGAGTCTAATTCATCGTATATTAGTTGACTACTAATCCCCTTAATGGGTTGTTCTCTTGCTGGATAGATGTCTAATAGTATGACTCTATCTAAAAGAGATAAGCTTTTAGCAAACTCTCTATAAAAACTTTGAGTACGACTATATAAATGAGGTTGAAATACACCAGTAATTTTCTTTTCGGGATAAAGTTGTCTAATTGATGCAATACTTTGTTTTACTTCTGCTGGATGGTGGGCATAGTCATTGAGAAAGACCAGATTAGGAGACTTTATTTGAAAATCAAATCTGCGATCTACTCCTTTATATGATTCTATTCCTTTTTTAACTTCCTCTTGTGTTGCCCCAGTAAGTAATGCTACTGCCATTGCAGCAATACTATTTTCTATGTTTATAGCTATAGGAACCCCTAATTTAACTTCTTTAATTCTTTCATTAGGTGTTATGAAATCGAATATTATTTCTCCATTCTCTATTAGAATGTTTTCGGCGTAATAGTCTCCTTTATTAATAGAGTACGTATATACTTTAACACCCTTTTGGACTTTAGGTTTTATAGATAGCCCCTCTCTTAGTAGTAGGGTTCCATTAGGTTGAATTAATGAGGTGAATTTTTCAAAGCTTTCCATATAACAAGCTTCTGATCCATAAATATCTAAATGATCGGGTTCTGCTGAAGTAATCACTGCTATATAGGGAGTAAGCCAGTGGAAAGAACGATCGTATTCATCAGCTTCGATAACTGAATATTGGCTAGTACTTGAAAGAAGTAGGTTGGTGTTATAGTTTTTTGATATTCCACCGAGAAAAGCGTTACAATCAATATGAGATTGATGTAAAATGTGTGCCAGCATTGTGCTGGTAGTTGTTTTTCCGTGAGTTCCAGCAATACATAAGCCTTTGCTGGATTGTGTTATTAGNCCTAGGACTTCGGCTCTTTTCTTNATTTGAAAATGATTCGATTGAAAATACTGAAATTCTTTATGGTCTGTTGAGATTGCTGGGGTATAAATAATAAGAGTCTCCTCTTTATTTTTAAATGAGGCTGGAATAGACGCTAAACTATCATTGTAATGAATATTGGCTCCTTCCTTTTCTAATTCTTTTGTTAAAATAGATGGTGTCTTATCATATCCGCCTACATTTTTTCCTTGAAAGAGAAAATAACGAGCTAAGGCACTCATGCCAATTCCTCCTATACCTATGAAAAATATGTTTTTAATGTTTTCTAGAGTCATCACTTTTCGTTTTTAATGTTTTTTGGCCAATTCTAGCACTTTATTTGCAATAACAGTAGCAGAATTAGGTAGTGCGAGTGTTCCAATATTCTTTTTTAATTCTTGAAGTAGTTCTTCGTTTTTAATACTTTCTATAGCTAATGGGATTAACTCCTTTTTTGCATCCTTATCTTTAACATATATTGCTGCATTCTTATCTACCAAGGCCATTGCGTTTTTTGTTTGGTGATCTTCTGCAACATTTGGAGATGGAACAAGAATAACAGCTTTTTCTAATAAGCAAAACTCAGATATAGAACCTGCTCCAGCTCGTGATATAATTAAATCTGCTGCTGCATAAGCAGTATCCATTTCTTTAATAAATGCCTTAATTTGGAGGTTAGAAATAGCAGGAGAGGAATTAATTGTTTTTTTGATTCTATCAAAATATAATTTTCCTGTTTGCCAAATAAATTGTATGTCGTGATTTTTTCTAATTAAATCTAATTGTGCAAGAACACTCTCATTAACAGACTGTGCTCCAAGACTACCTCCTACAATTAAAATGGTTTTTTTGTTAAGAGATAGATTTAATTGTTTCAGGGCCTTTTCTTTTGTTATTGTTGAGTCTAATAAGTTCTGTCTAACAGGGTTTCCTGTTAAAATAATTTTGTCTTTTGGAAAGAACCTCTCCATACCAGAGTAAGCCACACAAATAACTTTTGCTTTTTTTCCTAAGATTTTGTTGGTTACACCTGCATATGAGTTTTGCTCTTGAATTAATGTAGGTATTCCTAGTTTTGATGCAATGTTAAGTGTTGGACCACTGGCATATCCACCTACACCTACAACAACATCTGGGTGGAAGTTTTTAATTATTTTTCGAGCCATGCGTTGGCTCTTATAGAGTTGGAATAAAACTTTGATGTTTTTCCATAATTGTTTTCTATTAAAGCCAACAATTGGAAGTCCTATAATAGGGTAACCTGCTTCAGGAACTCGTTCCATTTCCATTTTACCTTCTGCACCAACAAAAAGTAGTTCAGCTGATGGGGTTATGTTTTTTATAGCTTTAGCTATGGCTAATGCTGGAAATATATGACCTCCTGTTCCTCCACCACTTATTATTATTTTAACATCATCGTTATTCATGCTCCTCCATTTTTATTGTTTTTCCGTATGATCTATTGAGAGATCGATTTCTAATGGTAAATCTTCAATAATAGCATTAGCTTCTACTCCTATTTCTTGTGTTTCTTTTATTTTATCTTGTTGTTCTATGAGTTTTGTATATCTACTAACACTTAAAATTATACCTATGTAGGCACTATTGATTAATGAGCTCGATCCTCCTTTACTAATTAAAGGAAGTGGCTGCCCTGTTACAGGTATTAAATTAACTGCTACAAGCATATTAATAAAAGCTTGGGTTACTATCATTAGTGCAATACCCATGACTAAAAGAGTAGGGAATGTATGTTGACAGTTATGGGCTATTCTACCGACTCGCATAAAGAGCCATAAATAAAGGACGATAACTAAAGCAGCTCCAAAAAATAAACCAAATTCTTCTATAATAATTGCATAAATAAAGTCAGAGAAAGCTTGACTCAAAAAATCTCTTTGAGTAGAATTTCCAGGTCCTTTGCCAATGCCTTTGCTAGACGCTATAGCTATATTAGCATGTGCAATCTGTCCGTTTTTATCCACATCATATTTTTCTGGAGGTATGTATTCATTATCGAAAAAAGTTAGGATTCTAGATTTCCATGTAGATAAACGACTGGGTAAAAATGATATTTCTATAGTATTACTTTCTTTGTTTTTCTTTTGTGTAGGTGCTAACATGATAACACTTAGTAGTAGTGTGGCTAATAGAAGTCCAACAGTTGTAATTTTAAGAAATAATCGTGTATTTAATCTACCAAGAAATAACATTAAATAGACTACAAGACCTATTAGCAAAGTAGTTGATAAGTTTTCTGAAAAGATAAGAAAACAAACAGGAAGAGTAAGAGCAGCAATTATTAATAAAGCTTTTGTACCAGGTTTTCCATCGGACTCCTTGTATTTAGTTAAACAGTGTGCTGTTAATATAATAATTGAAAGCTTAGCTAACTCTGAGGGTTGAAATTGAAAGCCAAAGATATCGAGCCATCTGGCTGCGTCATTTACTTTTTCACCGGTATAGAATGAAATTAGAATGACTACAATTAATAAAATAAATGATGTGGGATAAAAGATGTATAGCCCTATCTTTCTGATGCTATTTAAGTTTACATATTGAAAAAAAATAACAGCTAAAAATCCGATAGCTAATGTAATAATATGATGTCGAATAGGAAGCCAATGATTGCCTGATTTAAAAGTAAGTGTACTGGCAGCACTGAAAACCTCAATTATTGATATTACACATAGTAGCCCATAGATTATCCAAACTACTCGATCACCTCTGAATATTTTTCTTAGTAAGTCCATTCAAATCCTTTTATAAGTTCAAAACAGCATTTTTAAACTGATCTCCTCTGTCTTCATAACTAGTAAATAAGTCGAAAGAAGCACAAGCAGGACTAAGTAAAACAGTTTCTCCTTTTTTACCTATAGTGTAAGCTATATTCACAGCTTCTTGCATAGATTTTGCTTCCTTTTGTGGCACATTGTATGCTTTGAAAAAACGCTGTAGTTTGCTATTATCTTTGCCTAAGAAAATTAAACCAGAGCATTTTTCTTCTATTAGTTCACTTATTTCGTTATAATCGTTCCCTTTATCTGTACCTCCTAAAATTAGCACAATTTTAGTTTTGATACTATTAAGTGCATACCAGCAAGAGTTAACATTGGTTGCTTTTGAATCGTTAATATAATCTACTCCTCGCACACTTGCTACATATTCTAAACGATGCTCTACTCCTTTAAAATCGGATAATGCTTTTCTGATTTTTTCGTTAGTGATACCTGATATGTTAGCTGATATTCCTGCAGCTAAAGAGTTATAAAGATTATGTTTACCTGTTAAAGCTAGCTTCTCTTGCTCCATATTAAAAGCTATAGGTTCTGTAATAATTATTTTATTGTTCTCTGTATATCCAATAGCACCATCTTGTTTTTTCTCTGAAAAAGGAAATAAGTGTGCTTGTATACCATGTTTAGATAGTTCTTTTTTAATAACAGGGTCTTCATTCCAATACACAAAAGAGTCTTCTGGTGTTTGATTTTGTGTGATTCGGAATTTAGCCTCTATATATTGTTGCATATCATTATCATAGCGATCTAAATGATCGGCTGTGATATTTAATAAAACAGCTATATTTGCTCTAAACTCATACATATTGTCTAACTGAAATGAGCTGAGCTCAATAATATAGTAATCATGTTCTTCAGTAGCTACTTGTAAAGCTAAACTACTACCAATGTTTCCCGCAAGTCCAACATTTAAACCAGCATCTTTGAAAATATGATAAATAAGAGTTGCTGTTGTTGTTTTTCCATTCGATCCAGTAACGCAAATCATTTGTGCAGAAGTATATCTCCCTGCAAACTCTATTTCAGAGATTATGGGAATACCTTTCTCCCTGATTTGGCAAATAATTGGTGAGTTATTAGGGATACCAGGACTTTTTATTACCTCATCCGCATTTAATATGTTAGTTAAAGTATGCGATCCTTCTTCCCATGGAATCTGATAAGAATCTAGAAGATCTTTGTATTTGTCTTTAATAAAAGAACTGTCAGAAACAAAAGTTTCAAACCCTTTTGTTTGAGACAATACAGCAGCACCAGATCCGCTTTCGCCTGCTCCTAAAATGACTATTCTTTTTGACATATTATCTTATCTTTAATGTTATAATTGTTATTGCAGCTAATATAATAGTGGTAATCCAAAACCTTATAGTGATTTTAGATTCGTGAAAAACTTTTGCCGGTTTGGTTATTTTATATGTGCATGTAGGGTCTAGCTGCGATAAAGTTGTTCTAAAGTGATCGTGAATAGGAGTGCGTTTAAATATTCTTTGTTTGACTCCTCTCTTTTTTCCTTTTTTGAAATACCTTACTTGCATAATAACAGACAAACTTTCCACTAAGAAAATCCCACACAGTATGGGGATTAAAAGTTCTTTTCTAATAATAATAGCTAATACAGCTATAATTCCTCCAATAGTTAGGCTACCCGTGTCACCCATGAAAATTTGAGCGGGATAGGCATTATACCACAAGAAACCAATGAGGGCACCAATAAATGCACTTATAAAAATAACGAGTTCCTCACTTCCTGGTATAAACATAATGTTCAAGTATTTAGCAAATTCAACATGACTAGATACGTAGGCTAGAATTCCTAGGGTAAGACCAATAATAGCGGAGTTTCCCGCAGCCATTCCGTCCATACCATCGTTGAGGTTGGCGCCATTGGAAACTGCTGTGATTACAAATATAGTAACAAGAACAAAAACAATCCAACCAGCAGATTGAGCTTTGTCTCCTAAAAAGGAGACAAAATCTGTGTAGTCTAAATTGTTTGACTTCATAAATGGAATTGTTGTTTTAGTTGATTTAACAAGGTCTTTTGCATGTACCACTTCAATAAAGTCTTCTCCTGTGTCTATTTCTATATTTTCTCTAATAACCACATCTGGACTAAGATATAATGTAAGTCCAACAATAAGTCCTAATCCTACTTGTCCTATTATTTTAAATTTGCCATGTAGTCCTTCTTTATTTCTCTTGAATATCTTAATATAGTCATCTATAAAGCCAAGGGTTCCAAGCCAGACAGTAGTGATTAACATTAATATCATATAAATATTATGAAGTTTACCAAGTAAAAGACAAGGTATGAGTATAGCTACAATAATGATAACGCCTCCCATGCTGGGTACACCTATTTTGTCAACACCAAAAGGGTCTATTCTTTTATCACGTTGAATTTCTGTAATTTGCTTTTTCTTAAGCAAATCAATGAATTTATCGCCCCAAATGGTGGAAATTAACAGTGCTATTATGATAGCCATTAGAGCTCTGAATGAAGTATAACTAAACATTCTTGCTCCAGGTAAATCAAACTGTTCTAGCCAATCGAATATATAATACAGCATTTTTTCTTTTATTTGGAATTAAAAATTGCGTTAACTTCTTCTCTATCATCAAAGTGATGTTTTATCCCATTGATTTCCTGATAGGTTTCATGTCCCTTTCCTGCAATTAAAACAACATCGTTAGGTTGAGCGAGGAAGATGGCTGTACGAATAGCTTCTCTTCTATTGATTATACAAAGTGTTTTTTGCTTATCTTCTGCGCTTAAACCAGCTAACATTTCCTCTGCAATGACTTGAGGGTCTTCAAATCGAGGATTGTCGGCTGTAATAATCAACTTGTTGCTTTTTTTTGCAGCCTCTTGTGCCATCAATGGTCTTTTACCCTTGTCTCTATTTCCCCCTGCTCCTATAACTGTGATAATATTGCCACGATTGACTAATATGTCTTGAATGGTTTTTAGTACATTAATAAGAGCATCAGGGGTATGTGCATAATCAACTATAACCGTTTTGTTATCAGTAGAATGAAGTGTTTCAAATCGTCCAGAAGCAGGTTTTAATGCACTAAGTGCAACTAGTACTTCATTTTCATTTTGACCTAATATAATAGCTGTACCGTATGCTGCTAGGATATTGTATGCATTGAACTCTCCACTAAATTGGACTGCTATTTCTTTGCTATTGAGTTGTAATAACATTCCATCCAGATGAGACTCGATAATCTTAACTTTGAAGTCTGTTAGTTTGCGTAGAGAGTAAGTATAAAGTTTGGCTTTTGTATGTTGTACTATTACATCACCATTTTTGTCATCTATATTTGTTAAAGCAAACGATGAACTAGGTAAAGAATCAAAAAACGATTGCTTAACCTTAAGGTAGTTTGCAAAAGTTTTATGATAATCTAAGTGGTCCCTGCTAATATTGCTGAATAGAGCACCAGTAAATAAAAGACCGCATACCCTTTGTTGATCTATTGCATGAGAACTGACTTCCATAAAAGCATATTCACAGCCTGTTAATACCATTTCATGAAGAAGTTTATTGATTGTTATAGCATCAGGTGTTGTGTGTGTTGTCTCTACTTGTCGTGCATGAATATAGTTGCAAACAGTTGATAGTAAGCCTACTTTATAGCCTAGCTTAGTAAACAAGTCATAGAGTAGGGTGGCTGTAGTTGTTTTACCATTTGTGCCAGTAATTCCTATCAGTTTTAGTTTGCTGGATGGATGATCAAAGAAAGTATCCGCCAAAAATCCTATAGACCTATTACTATCTTCAACTTGAATGTAAGTTGTATTTGGGTTTGTTTCTTTAGGTATATCTTCACAAACGATAACTGAAGCACCATTACTTATAGCCGCTTCTATAAATATGTGCCCATCTACAATCGTTCCTTTTGTTGCAATAAATAAATTATCCTTTGTGACTTTTCTCGAGTCTATTTGAAGTCCAGATACATTTTTATCTAATGAACCCTCCTTTTGTATAACTTGTATGTTGTTTATTAAATCCTTTAGTTGCATACTATACTACTATGTTAGTTTAACCTTAAACTTATGGTTTGTCCTCTCTGAGCCTTTGTTCCTTCTGCTATAGATTGATATGTTACATGTCCTACACCCGAAAGGTTTACTCTTAATCCTAATTGTTCTAATAGGAAGACGGCATCCTTAGCCCCCATACCTTTTATATTAGGAACAATGCCATTTTGAATTTCTTTACTTTTTAATGAGGTTAAGTTATCAGCCTCTTCAGCTGTGCCCCAAATACTTTTATTTTTGTTTGGTATAAAGTCTTTTGTTGTTTTAATGTTTAGTTCATTGAGGACGTATAATGTTTCCATCATTTCCCCTTTTTTTACCTTAGGTGTTATTAAACTAGTACTATCTATAGCTTCATTAATGTTCATTTTTAAATCTTTAGCGTAAACGCGTTCAGCTATTTTTTTAAATACAGGGCCACACATACTCGCAGCATAAGATCCAAAACCTGATCGTTGGATAGAAACTATACAACTGTATTTTGGTTCATCTGCTGGAAAATACCCACAAAAATTCATATTATAGTCTCTGTCATTACCTGTAGCATAACCTTTATTTCTTTTTGGAATAATAGCCGTACCCGTTTTTCCTGCTATGTCAAATTGATCTGATTTTGCGGGTTTTCCAGTACCTTCAACCACTACAAGTTTCAATAACTCTTGAATTTGTTTCAGTGTTTTATTCGATGCGATTGAAGAGTTCATTACTTCAGGCTTAAACTCTTCAATAATAGATCCATTTTTGACTACAGCTGTAACGAGCCTTGGTCTTAGCATTTTCCCATTGTTAGCTATAGCATTATAGAAGTTAAGCATATTAAGGGGTGGTATTTGAGTTTCATATCCAATACTCATCCAAGGAAGTGTAGTACCTTGAAACTCCCCTTTTTCTGGATTTTTAATGTATGGCGTACCTTCTCCTTCAATTTGGAGTTTTAAGGGTTGATCTAAACCAATTCGCTTAATACCATCGTAGAATTTTTGTTTTTTATCGTGGTATGCTTCATCTATGGGACGAGAAACTCCAATATTTGATGAATACTTAAATGCATCTCGGAGTGTTATGGTGCCATAACCACCTCTATTTCGGTTATGATCAATCATTGCAGCTCCGTGCATAATGTGGTATCCGTCTTTTGTTTCAACAGTGTCATCTAACTTTATATAGCCATCTTCTAATGCTATCAAAAAAGATACAGTCTTAAATATAGATCCAGGCTCATACATATCGCTAATTGCATTATTCTTCATTTCATAGAAGCGACCGTCACTTGCTCTAGTCATATTAACAATCGCTTTAATGTCACCTGTTTTGACATCCATTAAAACAACAGAACCTGACATAGCATTTACTTCATAAAGTTTGTCTACTAAGGCTTTCTCACAAATATCTTGCATATCAACATCTAATGTTGTAATAATGTCACAACCATCTTCTGCTGGTATATCAACCATTGCTATATATTTATTTTGTATTCTTTGACGATGAATACGCCCAGGTTTTCCTCTAAGATAATCGTCGTATGCACGCTCTATTCCATTTTTAGCTATTTTTTTATAATCTAAGTAGACATCACCTAGTGTTCTTTGGGCTAATGAACCAAAGGGGTGTTTTCTTTGGTTGCTATACATTTCTTCATGAAATCCACCAGTGTATTTTCCGAGTTTAAAAATGGGTAGTTTTTTAAGTTCTTTGTACTGTATGTATGAAATAGGTTTAGGATATAGTCGGTGGTGTCTGCTATTTTCGTTGCGGCCTTGTCTTATAATACGCTTGAAGTAAGCTGCGCTTTTATCGGGTAGGATTTTATGCATAGCTTGAGCTATTTCATCCAGATGTGCCATTAATAAGGAGTCTTTGTTGTTCTGTTTGCAAACCATAAAATCCATATATATTCTATACTCTGGTAGTGAGCTAGCCATCAGTTTTCCATCAGCTGAAAAAATATTGCCTCTATTAGGTTCTATTTCTACATTTTCTCTAACAAAGCGACTAGCTACAGCTTTCCAATAATCATTTTGTTTAAAAACAATCCAAGTAGCTTTTATAAAAACAGCAAGACCTATAACGACCATCAATAATGTTATGATGGTGTATCTATTTAGTATTTTTTGTATTGGATTTTGGACTTTCATATCATAAAAACTCTTACTTTATTAAATAAGGAGGGGTTGTAGCAGTTTCCAACTTACTAGAACCTCTTGATATGTATTCTTCTATTTTTGATTGTCGACTTTTCTCCATAAGCTCAGAGCTTTTTGTTAATGCTTCATATTTGATATCAACAAGCTCCTCTCTTAATTTTTCTATTTCCAATTGTTTATGTTGACAAGTATAGCGATTACTTATATATATGACTATCATTATAAAAATTAAGAAAAATAACCCCGCATGCTTTTTAAAAAAATCATCAGTGAGGATATCTCCTGCAATAAAAGATCTCCAGGTGTTTCTGGGTTTCTGTTTGCTGTTTTTATCTGTTTTGATTTTCATACTTTAACCTATTTTTTCTGCAATTCTTAATTTAGCACTTCTTGCTCTTGTGTTTTGCTTTAACTCTTTTTCTGTAGGAGTTATAACACGTCCTGTAATCACCTTGTATGGAGTAATAATATTCCCAAAAAAGTCTTTATCTACAATCCCCTTTACATTACCAGACCTCATTAGGTTTTTTACTATTCGATCTTCTAGCGAGTGGTAAGTAATAACAACCAACCTTCCTTCAGGTTTTAGAAGATGTTCTGCAGAAAGTAACATTTCCTCTAGTGCTAGTAGCTCTTCATTGACTTCAATACGTAATGCTTGAAACACTTTAGCTAAGTCTTTTTGTAGTCTACTTTCTTTAAATAAAGGTTTGATAATCTGAATAAGTTCTTCTATTGAGGTTATTCTGTTTTTTTCTCTCTCTCTTACCAGTAAAGACGCTATTCTTCGGCTATTTCTTAGTTCACCATATCTGAATAAAATGTCAGCCAGACTTTCTTCTGTATATGAGTTTAAGATCTCTTCAGCTGTTTTTTTTGATTTTTGATTCATTCTCATATCTAAACTTCCTCCCAGTCGAAATGAAAAACCTCTGTCTTTTTCATCAAAATGGTGAGAAGATACCCCGAGGTCAGCTAAAATTCCATCAACCTGAGTTACCCCATGATATTTTAGAAAATTCTGGATGTATCTAAAGTTGCTTCCTATAAAAGTAAAACGAGAATCATTAATCATGTTTTTTTTCGCCTCACTATCTTGATCAAAGCTATATAAATGACCTTTTGAGGTGAGCTTTTCTAATACTCCTTTGGAGTGACCACCACCACCAAAAGTGACGTCCACATAAACGCCTTCGGGGTTAATGTTCAATCCATCAATGCTTTCATTGAATAAAACAGGGGTGTGGTAAGTTTCGTTTTTATTCATCCTCTTTTATTGTTTCAGTTTTCATTAACTCCTCTATTGCTTTACCAAAATCTTCAGGTGTCATAAATGGGCTATCTATATCATCATGGGAAGCCCACAATTCAATTTTCTCATCCATTCCAATAAATCGAACTTCATTTTCAATATTTGCAAGTTGTAGATATCTTTTAGGTATTAAAACTCTACCATTTGCATCAACTGTTAGTATTTCTACGTCACTAACAAACTGTCTATAGATGAGTTGATGTTTTTTATTCCACTTATTAAGCCGTTTTTTTAGTTCTTCAAGCTCTTGATTCCATATCTCTTCTGGATAGAAAACAAGGCAATCTTGAAATATATCTTTTCGTAGAATAAGTTGCTCTTCTGCTATTTTTTTTCTAAAAATAGCAGGAATAATAACTCTTCCTTTGGAGTCAATTTTAGCTTCTATGTTACCTAAAAATCGCATGCTTTAACACCTTAATATATGTGAGAGGTAAAAATACACAATTCTCCACAATTCTCCACCTTTTACCACCTAATATTTATCAAGAAGTTTTCAACAGTTTAGGATGAGACTTTTTTAGAATCGTTTATTTCTTTTGATGTTTATGAAGGTGTTGTTTTATGGAAGATTAACTAAAGTGGGGTTGAATAGTTAAGTATTTTAAAGAGTGAAACGAGTGTGAAGGTATTTTATCAGCAAAAATTCTATGTAATTAAAAAAGATAGCTTAATTTTGCTACTTAACTATGACTTCAAAAGGATGGATAAAGAATCTTTGTTTTTAATTGATATTGACAAAATATTACAAGACAAAGCTCAGAAGTATTATAAGTACATACCTAAATTTGCTATTTCGTACTTGAAACGAATTGCTCACCAAGATGAGTTAAATGAGTTTTTGAAAAAAGTCGAGGGGAAAAAGGGTGTGGACTTTTTAGAGTCTTGTGTTTCTTTTCTCGATATGGACCTTGAGGTAGAGGGGTTAGATGAAATTCCAAATGATAAGTTATATACATTTGTTTCTAATCATCCATTGGGAGGTCAAGATGGAGTAGCATTAGGTTATATTTTAGGGGAAAAATACAATGGAAATGTTAAATACTTAGTAAATGATTTGTTGATGAATTTACAAGGTTTGGCACCATTATGTATTCCTATCAATAAGACAGGGCAGCAGTCTCGAGATTTTCCACGTATGGTAGAGGCGGGTTTTTCTTCGGAAAATCAATTGATTATGTTTCCTGCAGGATTATGTTCTAGGCGAATTGATGGTGTTATTCAAGACCTTCCTTGGTCAAAAACATTTATAACTAAAAGTGTAGAACACCAACGAGATGTGGTCCCAATTCATTTTGGGGGTAGGAATTCAAACTTTTTTTATAATTTATCAACTATTTGTAAGTTTTTAGGCATAAAGTTCAATATAGCTATGTTATATTTGGCAGATGAAATGCTGAAAAATAGGCACAAGTCTTTCCGAGTTGTTGTTGGTAAACCAATACCATGGAAGATGTTTGATAATAGTAAAAAACCACAAGAGTGGGCTCAAGAAGTTAGAAAGATTGTATATCAGTTAAATAAGTGACAATACGGACACAGAATAAAAATGGAAGATATTATACAACCGATAGATAAAAGCTTAATAGTAGAGGAGTTAACGGAGAGTAAGCGTCTTCGTATGACAAATAGAAGTCAAAATGATATATATATTGTTACGGCTAAAGACTCTCCTAATACGATGAAAGAAATTGGCCGTTTACGTGAAATTGCGTTTCGTGCTGCTGGAGGTGGTACTGGAAAAGATTGCGATATTGACGAGTACGACACAATGGAAAATGGCTACAAGCAACTTATTGTATGGGACCCAGAAGACAAACAAATCATAGGGGGGTACCGTTACTTGCTTGGAACAGATGTTCAGCTTGATGAGAGTGGTGTACCTATACTAGCTACTTCACATATGTTTCATTTTTCTGATAAATTTATAACAAACTATTTACCTAAGACAATAGAACTCGGCCGATCTTTTGTTACCTTGGAGTATCAGTCAACCCGTGCAGGAAGGAAAGCAATATTTGCTTTAGATAATCTTTGGGATGGTCTTGGTGCTTTAACTGTAATCATGCCCAATGTTAAGTACTTCTTTGGTAAAGTGACGATGTATCCTAGCTATCACACAAAAGGAAGAGATATGATTCTTTTCTTTTTAAGAAAGCACTTTGCTGATAAAGACAAATTACTTTATCCTATTGAACCTCTTGATATTAAAGAAAATGAAAAAGAGTTAGAGAAGTTATTCTGTGAAGAAAACTTCAAAGATGATTATAGAATTCTTAACACAGAAATTAGAAATCTTGGGTACAATATTCCTCCATTAGTTAACGCATATATGAGTCTTAGTCCAACAATGCGTATGTTTGGCACGGCTATAAACGAGACTTTTGGAAATGTAGAAGAAACAGGTATTTTAATCACTGTCGATGAAATACTTGAAGAAAAAAGAATGCGCCATATAGAGTCATTTATAAAAGAAAATCCTAATAATTTTCAAGTTCAATCTACACAAGAAATGAGTGCTTGTTCAATTTTGAAAAAGAAGATTAATTAAGAGTGAAGTTGAGGCTTTTTAGTTAAATAGAGGGCAGGGAGGTTCCGTTAATTTTTTGGTATAGATCTAATGCAAAGACATCTGTCATTCCTGAAATATAATCCAGTACAGATTGAATTCGTTCAAACGGAGTAGAAGCGTACATATTATATTGTTTTGAAGCTCTATTTATTAATAATTTGGAGTAGGCTTTTTGAGGGTTTAATACAGCATGTATCATTAAATCTAATAGATTTGTTATGATTTTGTATCCTGCAATTTCTACATCTACAACATCCTGAGAGTTATAAATTCTTTCTTGAGCCATCTTACTACACTGCTTATATGCTGTAAGTGGTTTTTCGCTTATTGACTTTATTAAAGTTGAATTGAAACATCCTTGTAAAATTTCAGCTTCATTATTCACAAACACTTTTATGCATTCTCGTATTAAAAGACCAATGACTGACGATCTAAGATAAGCTATTTGTTCATTTGTATCTGTTATAAATTTGAAATGAGACTTCATTTCTTCTTGTCTGTTTATAGGAAAGAAGTTAAGTAAAAGTTGTTGTGTTTCTTTAACTGAAAGTATTTTTAACTTACACGCATCCTCAATATCCATTACTTGATAACAAATATCATCGGCGGCTTCAACAAGATAAACTAAGGGGTAGCGTGCATATTGAATAGGATTACTATTTAGTGATTTTATTTTAAGTTTATCAGCAATTCGCTTAAAGCTTTCTATTTCCGTATTAAAAAATCCAAACTTTTGTTTGTCAGTAGAGAGTGATGAGTAAGGGTATTTCACAATAGAGGCTAAGGTTGAGTAGGTCATAACAAAACCTCCTTTTCTTCTTCCATTGAATTGGTGGGTTAAGAGACGAAAAGCATTTGCATTTCCCTCAAAGTGAGTTAAGTCTTGCCATTCCTCTTTAGATACTAGGTTTTGTATTTTCTGACCTTCTCCCTCTGAAAAATAAGTAGCTATTGCTTTTTCTCCTGAATGTCCAAAAGGAGGATTACCTAAATCGTGGGCCAGACAAGCAGCGGAAACAATACTTCCTATTTCTGGTAAAAGTGTTTGTTCAAGTGATGGACTTTTTTCAATCAACTGTTTAGCTACATCATTGCCCAGTGATCGCCCTACACATGAAACCTCTAAGCTATGCGTTAGTCTATTGTGAACAAAAACACTTCCGGGTAGTGGAAAAACCTGTGTTTTATTTTGTAGTCGTCTAAAGGGTGCAGAAAAAATAAGACGATCATAATCACGTTGAAATTCGGATCGATTCTCTTTGTTTTTTCTTTCAAAGCTTTCTAAACCGAAGCGAGTAGTTGAAAGTAAGTTTTCCCAATTCATATAGTTCTTTTTATCGAATATTACTTCTTACCTGTCTCAATCAGTTTTAACTATTTAACGAGAAAAGCAGTGTGTTATTGAGTCAAATTGTCTATTTTCGTCATTAAATACATTGATTGAAATAGATTCTAAAAATATAAAGATAACGATTCTCTATGAAAATAAAAGTAATAAATAAATCTTCTCATCCATTGCCACAATATGAAACTGATTTATCCGCAGGAATGGATATTCGCGCAAACTTAAAAGAACCTGTCATATTAGAGCCACTGGAAAGGTGTTTAATACCAACAGGTTTGTTTTTCGCTTTACCCAAAGGCTATGAAGCTCAGATACGTCCACGTAGTGGATTAGCAATAAAAAAAGGAATAACTGTATTGAATTCTCCTGGGACTATTGATGCAGATTATCGTGGAGAATTATGTATTGTGTTAATTAATTTATCCAAAGAGGATTTTGTAGTTAATGATGGTGAGCGTATTGCTCAAATGGTAATTGCTGCTCATGAGCAACCCTGTTGGGAGCTTGTTAACGAATTAGATGAAACCGAAAGAGGAGAAGGTGGCTTTGGACATACAGGTAACAAGTGAGACTATGCAAGATGTAAAAAATGAAATAGTAAATAAATACAATGTTTTTTTGTGGATTGCTCTTCTCTTTTTCTTTTATTATCCTGGAGCATTAATAGCTAAGGATGCTTTAGGTTATAAAGAGATAAAAATGGGACTTGTGTCGACAGAGTTGCAACAAAAACATGATTATTTTTACCTAGAAGGATTGAATCAAAAGTTTAAAGGCAACTATGATGTTGCTTACGATTTGTTTTCGTATTGTACCTCTTTAGTTAAACAACCTGCAGCAATGTATGAGTTGGCTATGTTGGAAGCTCAAATGGGTGATTTTGATAAAGCACTTCAGGGTATTGAGCAAGTTGTTGCAATGGATTCAACAAATTATTGGTATGCTCAGACTTTAGTGGGTTTATATCAACAACAAGGTAAACAGGAGGAAGCGATTCAATTAACTGAGAATATGATAGAGTGGTTTCCTGAGAAAATGGATATGCTTTTTGCTTTGCTTGATCTTTATAATCAGTCTGAAAGTTACGATAAAATGCTATTAGTACTCGACCGTTTAGAGGATAAATTAGGTAAATCTGAACAAATGAGTATGGAGAAGTTTCGAATCTATTTACAGTTTGAAGACGAAGAAAAAGCTTTGGCTGAAATTGAGGCTCTAGTAAGTGAGTATCCTAGTGATTTGCGTTATAAAGTATTGCTAGGTGATGTTCTGTTGCAGATTGGTAAAAAAGAAGAAGCTTATTCTATTTACGAGAAGGTTATAACTGAAGAACCTAGTAATGTTATGGCTCTTCTTTCTTTGGCTACTTATTATGAGCAAGAGGGTAATAGTGAGAAGTATGATGAGCAAATAGACTTATTACTAGGCAATGAAAAAGTATTGCCCGAAATTAAAATAAGTATTCTTAGAATGATTATTTCTAAAGGTGATACTAGTGAAGCAGATAGTTTAAATATTGCAAATGCATTTGATAAAGCACTTCAAGCAAACTTAGAGGAAGAGCAGATACCTCTCTTTTATGCTCAATATTTGTTGTCCAAAAAAGATAATCAAAAAGCAAAACCACTATTAAGAAAAGTGCTACATATTAATCCTTTGAATAAGGCCGCACGGATGATGTTGTTAGGTGTTGCTGTACAAGATAACGATTTTGAAGAGGTTATTAACATATGTGAGCCAGGTATTATTGCTACTCCTGAAACGATAGAGTTTTATTTTTACCTTGCTATTGCTTATAATCAATCAAACCGATTAGAGGAAACTATTGATGTGATTAAAAAGGCGTTACAACAAGTCGATGAGTCAACACCTAAAGAGGTGACCTCTGATTTTTACTCTATTATGGGGGATGTATATCATCAGTTAAATCAAATAGAGAAATCTTTTGCTGCTTATGATTCAGCACTCATCTATTTTGATGAAAATATAAGTGTCCTAAATAATTATGCTTATTTTTTATCAGTAGAAAATAGAGAATTAGATAAAGCTGAGGAAATGAGCTATAAAGCAATAAAAGCTGAGCCTAAAAATTCAACTTTCTTAGATACCTATGCATGGATATTGTTTCAAAAGAAAAACTATGTAGAAGCAAAGATTTATATTGATGATGCTTATAAAAATGGGGGTGATAAAAATGATGTTGTAGTTGAACACTGTGGAGATATCTATTTTTTTAATGGAGATAAAGAGCAAGCTGTAGAGTTTTGGAAGGAGGCTGAAGAGTTGGGTGGGGATTCAAAGTTATTAAAAAAGAAAATTAAGAAGAAAAAGTATTTTACTAAATGAAGAATTTAGTTTCATATCGCTTCGTGTTTTATTTAGGTGTTTTTGTTTTTTTTATATCATGTAGTACGTCTCATCAGCTGTTTCCTATGCATGAATTGAAAGAGGTACCTTCTTTATCCTCTCGCGTAGAAACCTTTTATTGGGATGATACACTTAAGAAGAAACAAAAGGCTCGTGGTGTTATGCGATGGGTAAAAGGGTGTAAGATACAATTATCATTTAGAGTGCCTTTTGTGCAGTCTGAGGCGATGCGAGTAGAGTTTTCCCCTACTAAAATAGAACTATTTAATAGGCTT
>JGI24708J26588_10000108_pt1 | contig 60757 bp, 44 predicted proteins | sample BioPla1DNA2_FD_26588 | JGI IMG/M metagenome (IMG submission 26588) | reverse complement strand
AACTCAAGCTGGCTTTCTTCCCGAATTGGACAGAATGGTTTTATGGCGTTCTCACTGAAGGCGCCACTTGAGCTGATATTATTTAGCGATATCTTATCAGTTACTTATCAGTTTTCTTATAACCTGTCGGCAACATAAAGATAATTGTCGTATTAACCTAAGTAATTGACTTTACTTTGTGGTTATGAACCGCATGGTTAATCCACCTGGTGAATTGAATGAACATCATCAGCATGAAATTGAATAATTAGAGGTTGGGATGAGGGATCGAGCCATTTTATTATCTTCATGAGGTTCTCCTCAGATATAGCGGTACACCCTGCTGTATGGCTATCTTCACCCTTCCAAATATGCAAAAATATAGCGCTACCTTTCCCAACAATCGGATTTTCGGTATTGTATTCTATCACAATGAAATATTTATAAGGGTCACCAATGGCATATAAATCTTCAGCCGAATCCCATCGCTGTTCTACAGGACCTTTCTGATATGTATTATAAAACTCTGATTTCATATCATCCACCCAGTATTCATCCTCATTAAACTGGGTATATGATAGTTTTGTTCCGGGATTCTCATACCTGCCAAAGCATCTGTATATTGAAAATACGCCAACAGGTGACTTTTTATCGCCTTCGACTTTGTTATTGGTAAGCCCATTTAAGCCAACAACTGCATCCATAGGTTCGAATGCCTTTTGCCACGTATCGTCATACTTTTCATATGCATATAACTTTGCTTTATTTTGTTGGTGATTATCACCTGCAACAAGAATTACCTGCCTAGAATTTCCTATTGTATCTGCCATACTTACCAGCGTATCAACATATGGAAGGGTTTGAATAGCCAATTCATCATCGTCTAAGAATTTATCAAGATCAACATCAATAATGTTGTATTTGTCTGAATCACTATCATTATAGTGCCACCATTCTGTACTTATAGTGGTAAATCCATTCTTAATCATTACATTAGTCAATATTTCTACATTCCTTTTTGCATTCTCAGAAATATCTTTATTACTTCTTGAACCCTTTCCTGTGAAATCATCAAAGCCAGAGGGCATTTCCAATTCATTACCTTCCATGTCCACGAGTGTAACGTCTACTGCAGTGCCACGATTGTGCTTTGAGCCGCCCTTATCAGGATTAGCTACAAACCGCGAGTCAGGAACAATTTCATAAAATATACGCTGTACATATACCGGTCTATATGCATCCCATACTTTAAGTTTGTATCCCATCTCCATCAAATCTTTGTTAGCATTTGCAAGTTTTTTGGCTGTAGATTCTCTTAAAACGCATACTTCGTTTGGGTATACAATTTTACCCGTAAAGTTATCTTCGGTAGCATATCTTAACTCAACAAGTATATTCGGGTCAACATCCTGTACACGTACGAGACCGTTAATAACTAATAGATGTGATTGATTGTTACTTGTAACGTCTGCTCCATCAGTATCTTTAGTTTCGTCAGATTTGTCTATTCCATCTTCTTCACTGGTTTTATCAGATTCAGCTTCTCCATCTGCTTCATTGGTTTTGTCAGACTGAGCTATTCCATCGTCCTCATATAGTTGCCCAGTTTTATCAATTTCGTTAGTAGAACTTAGAGTTTCATCTTCCTGAGTACTTTTGTTAGGACTATGATTATTAATATTACTTGTATCTTCATTATATGAACCATTTGCATTATCTTTTTCTTCAGTGTATGAGCTATTAGTATTATTTGACTCTACTACTATTGAACCTGTCTTTTGCTCTTTTTCTTTTGCTATATGAGTTTTAGCACAGCCACTAATAATTATAAATAATGATAATAAAACGGTGGTAAACCAATATTTTCTGTTTACAGACATATTTCTCGCCTCCATACGTCGCAGGTATTTAAATTATCGACGCTTTATCAAAAGTGCCTTAGAGCTTGTCACATATTGAGATTTTGCTCCCAAAATCTAATGTACTTCAACTGCTGTCGAAAGAAGCATTATATATTCAGAACCCTTACTATTACACACATCTAATGGTGTTACCGACACTTGATTTAGTGGTATGGCAGTTAGCTTTCCATCGTTTTCTTTCCGATAGACCGTTGTAACATCATGTATTATGTAATGTCTTTGTTGGAATTTACCCAAATACATCATAGCGTGTCCAGGCATATACAATGGCGTTCCCGGTCTTAAGCTGTCAAGTATCTCAAGACGCTCTGTTCTGCTTTTCCCACTAAATGATATAGCTTCGCTCATTAGCTCCTGCTGGTTTGAGTTTCTGGGGAATATAATCCCAACAGAACGGTATATATCTGCTACAAAGGAAGAACAATCCCTGGCGTTATTCATACCACCCCAACCATAAGGCTCTCCTATAAACTTAAATGCTTGTTCTATAATATTTTCCACATTATAATCTAAAAAAGTATCGGATACATCTTCTGTAAAAGGTATAGTTATTTCAGCAAACTCCAGTGTGTTTTGATCCTGCACTGGAAAATTAACCACATACCCCTCAGGATTTACGGTTTTAATGGGTAAACTTACACCCATATCGATATGTAAACCAGATACTCTTAAGTCGCTAGAAATAGGTGTATATATTACAGGGGCATTAACAACAAGCAAATCCGAAGTTGATTGATACTTCATTAAGTCTTCTTTTGAGCATAGAGCTACATCTTGAACGGGTATCCAACCTTTGTAATTGTACATTGCAGCAAAATACCAAAGTCCGTCATTACTTGTATGATATATTATTACAGGCTCTGCAGCATATACTGCGGTCTCTGTAAAATAGTCTATTTTTTGGTTGTTAGAGCTTGAATAACTTTGCTTATATGTAGGCCATGTACGCATTTGAGTACGCTTCACTGTTATCGCATATTCTATATTTATAGACTCTGGTATTTTATCCGCGTCTATATTGTTTTTTAGCTCAGTATAATCCTGCTGTTGATACAAACGCCCCTGCTCATTGTATCTTGCTGATTTTGGAATGATGCTCAATTCACTTATCCATTTATGTATTTCATCACCATTCACCCATTCAGATAAATTACTAAAATCTATAAGGAAGAGCAGGTTCTCAAAATTTGTTTCATTATATATTCCAATTTTATCGGATGTCATTATTATCTCATCAGAGCCATCGTACTGTTCTATCCAAAAATGAGCATTTTGCATCCTGCTTGTAACCCCCTCAATAAATGGACCAATATATGTTTCGGTCTTATCAGCTGTATCGGGTTTGTCGGGTATGTCAGGTTCATCAGGTTTATCATCTTTATTGGGTTTGTCGGCTTTACTGTTATCCACGGTTTTACCCATATTATCCCCTGTGTCACCTGAACTGTTGGATGACTGAGAATTATTATGATTAACAAAAGGATCATGTTCAGCAGCACCTTTTGTAGGAGATACTGTTATATTATGCTCCTGCAAATCATTTGTTTCAGTATAGCCATCCACCTTGGCTATGGTTTCACTTTCATTATGCTGACAAGCAGATAAAAAAAGAAATATCACTGTAATACACAAAATAAATTTTTTCATATTATTCACCATTATTTTTAAATATCGCGCGATATTCCGTTGGTGAAACACCTTCAACCTTCTTAAAAACTCTTAAAAAAGTTGTCCTATTGTCTATACCAACTTGTTGACCAATATCCTGCACTTTCATAACTGTATCGCGCAAAAGTTCTTTAGCTTTGTTTATTCTTATTTCATTAATATAATTAGTTAATAACATCCCTGCATTTTCTTTAAATACTCTGGATACATATTTAGCTGTTACTCCCATCTCATCTGCTATTAGTTCAAGGGATAGATCTTTCATATAGTTTTCGTCAATATATTGCATTATCATTGAGACAAGATTGCCTTGCCTTGAATTGAACTGAATTCCAGATAAATCAATAATGTGATGGAAAAACTCTTTTATTTTTTGTTTAATATCATAAACATCAACTGAGAAATTCAATTCTTCCTTTGCATCGGCATCAGGATCTAAAAAAGCAGATTCAATAGCTTCTATGTCCTGTCCCCTTTCAGCTAAAAATCTAACTCCGAGATTTTGAAGTTCTTTAGCGAGCTGTACAATATGAGCATATGAAGCTTCTGACTGGATGTTTTTTTCAAATATTTCATCGATTAAACCATCTACATTACATGGGTCACCTGACTTTAAGCAATTCAAAAGTTTCTGTTCATCAAAAAATGTGTAGATAAATTTGTCAGACATTGATATATTATCAGCTGAAATAATCTGAAAGCTCTCATCTTTACTTCTCTTACTGATGGCTGTCATTGCTTCATTAAATGAGGTTCTAAGATCATTAATATCATTAAAACTTCTACTAATCCCCATAGTAATAGTAAAATATTGTTCATCATTACGAAACAGGGATAAAATGTGTTTCAATCCTTCAGTTAATGCTTCATTGTATTCATTATTTTCTATGCTAAAAATGCAAACGTATATATTCTGTCTATAATTAACAACATAAACAGGCAGAAAATCACTTAAAACACCTTGTAGAACTTTTTTTATTTCGTTTAATACATACAAACGTTCTGCTTCGTGTATGTCTTCATAGAAATATTTTTTAAAATCAAAAAAGATGCTACAACAGATATATTGCTCATTAACGAAATTAAATTCATCAACTAATGTTTCTTCGAGGGTGGTTTTGTCACTAAGTTTATGCCCTTTTAGTAGTGAAAACAGTGAGTATTCAACATACTCGTTCGTATATAAATCAAATTTTTCTTTATATTGTAGGTTGTTGTCTACCAGTGAACGAATAAATAAACCAATCATATCTAATTCATCCATCTGTATATTCTCATTCCCTGACATTTCTAACAGTTCATTTTTCTGATAAATTGTATCTTTGATCTTCTTAATTGGATCATAAATATTGTAGCTGAAAATGAAAGACAAAATTACACCAAGTATTATGAAGAAAATAGAAAGAGCAACTGTCATCTGCAAAATACCTATTGTGAGATTTGACAGTTCACTATATGGAGTAATTGCATAATATCTCCAGCCATAAAGATCTGATTTTATGGAACTCAAAATATAATCTGTCCCATCCAGCTTTAATATGTCATGATTTGCTTCCTTATCTCGATTTACATCATCTTCAAATCGAGACCTCAACTGTTCAAAGAAACCATGACTATCATAGATTAATTGATTATTGTCATCTACAACAATAAAAGCAGTAGAATTAAATACACTATTACCTCTGAGCGTCTCTTCTATGGAATTTACATCAATATCAATAACTATAGTAATATTATGCTTGAGCACTTGGCTTCGTAATACAAGAGGCACTACGGCTTTTTGAACACCTAAACTCTTTTCTTTCACTATAGTCTTTGGCAGTAATTGTATGTATTGTTTGGATTCTGATGTTTTTTCCCAAAAACCTACATTGTAATCTTCATAACTGTGGATTTGATTAAAAAACGTATCAAACTCGTTTAGACCATCGCGCACATATACAACGTCATTATCTACATAGACAAAAATAGAATCGGCAAAGCCGCCAACAATGTTTTCGTTTCTTTGAATGATCCTTGGTATTCTCCAAAGACCGGCTCTAATGAGAGGTGTCTGCATATCGCGAGGCACCAGGTACATTTGTATTGATTCGTCATTGAAAAAACCAACGCCAGTTTCTTGCGCTGATCTAATATACAAGTCAATTGTATCCGAAGCTGCTTCCATATTAAAAGATATTTTTTCTTGAAAGTCATTCTTAATCATTTTTGCAGAATTTACATATGTAACTAATCCAATAATTACAATAGGAATTAGCAGTAATAAAAAATAAAAGAGCAGCCTAAAATAAAGGCTCTTATCCTTTGGGAAGAAAGTGCTCTTTTTCTTCTTTTTTAGTTCTGCAATCTTACTAACCATGTCTTGCTTATCACCTTAGTTTTCCATAAAAAACTTTCTGCATTAGTGAAGGCATTTTGCGATGTTATATTCCAATGTACTATAAGAAACACCGCAAAAGCCTTAGAAAGTTATTCTTCTGGTATGTTTTTATCTAATATCGAGATATTACTTAACATTCATATCGCATCTATAGATTCTGGCAGGTTCAAACAAACCATAGGGTTTTGTTATATAATCCGCAGTGTACTTATTGCCTTGGCTTCTAAAAGAGCTACTATTAGTTGTATAAGACATAGGTGCCTCATGGAATGGGCCAAAAAAGTTTCTAGGGCTTCCCATGACCTCTAGCTCGATTTCATTTTTACCTTCAACAATATCATCTGTAATATCTACAAGTGATGCTGCTTTCCACGGTATAAAGCCGGTGGTCTTACCATTTATTCTTACTTCTATAGTCACTGCAGAAAATTCACCTAATTGAATCAATATTCTTTCATCTTTATCACAGTTCTTTTTGTATAAGTAACCAAAATGATAGACTATACTTCCTGCATAATGCTTATAACCTTGCAAAGTCCAATCACCTAGTGATAATGTATCGGGTTCATGCACAATTTCTCTGTCATTATCAACTGCGAAATCCCCAACTATATAGCAGTCCTCTATTTCCATATAGTTCATGTATTCACAATGCAGGGTGAGAATGTTTTTCCCTTCCTTAACACCTGATAATGGTATCCGGCGCAATGATTTATCAATGAACCAGTTGTCGCTGCTATTGTTTTGTCTTGCTCCATTTAAAGTTATATTAAACCATTCTGGTCTTTCTATAACCAGGTCCACAGAACCTTGTGGCATATCTTTCACATTAAATTCAAACTCAAAATAAACATGCTTTTTATCCATGGGGTGTGGGGTATTTATCCAAGTATATCTCTGTGGAAACTGATCATTCAAATGAACAGGATTCATACCAAGCTTTGTTCGAATCTCATGCTGAGCTACCCATACATCGGTTTGTTCAGACCATGCTTCATCTGCCATTTTATAACGGCATCTATCAAGCACAAGCGAATTTGGTAGTGTTCTTGTAAAAGGGAATTTTGTCCCTGAAAAACTATCAAACTCTTTTCTATCGTACTGTATATTAGCCGATAGTTCGTTATTGTCAAAGGATTGCTTATCTACATCCTTTTTTATTACATACAAACGAGAGTCAGCTGGTCCAAAACTTGCCTCAATCTGAGTTATGTTATCTGATACACAGTAACTTGGGGTTTGAGTCTTACCATCTAGTAACATCCATTCTTGAACTGTTCCTGGAAAATGTAAGGTTATATTTGTATTATAACAGTTTTTACGATCATTGTTAACCATAAATAAGATCCAATATTCACCTGCATCCCTTAACATGTATAAAATTGAAGGAACTTCCTGACCAAATTCATTTTGAATATGGATATTTTTAATATCGGTTTTCTTTATTAGGTCATCAACTTCAGTCCATTTAGGAGCAATGGTCATGTTTTCATGAGAGAGGACATTTTTCAAACTCTCTGACTTATCACCGGAGATCATTGTAGGAAGAGGTTCTATGGCAATGACTTGTCCCCCTTGTTCTAAAAAAGAACTTAAGAGATTAACAGTACTTTCAAGCAATGTTTTTACTGAAGGTATTATTACAAGTTTATAGCCTTTTTTATTTACATATAATTTTCCTTCCCGTATACTACCTGCTTCTCGCATAATTAGTTCGTCACCAAGATCAAAATCATTATGGCAGCCCATCATGTATTTTAAGAAGAGATTGAATTGGTCACCATATTCTTTTATTGCAGGTATATCTCTGTCGTTTCCTCTCTTTGGTAACCCGTATGGGTTTGTCCCAAGCATACTCCATGCTGTTGTTGAAGGGTGGATGATGAGTATATCTCGAACAACATCACCCACTGTTAATACAGCTGAAAGTCTTGAAAAATAATCCTCAATAATCTTATTGTATTTCCACCATGTAGTATTGTAATTAAAAACAGGCGGATAATCCCTTTTCCTACAACCTCTAATTGAGTATAGAGCCAGGTGTTGACATCTAATATTGATGCCCATTACAAATTGAAAATCACCTATCCATTTTTGCCCTTCAAAGTCAAAATCCCAGCCTGTACAACCATAAGTCTCGGTCATTACATATTTTCTACCATATTGATTTGCTACACTTGTGCATTGTTTAACGGTAATGTATTCATCGGTCTGGTTATTAAGAATATCAATACCTGGTATATGCTGGTAACGATAGTTTGGCATGATTGCGCCGCAAACTCTTGTAGCAACGCCAAGGTTATTCTCCCATAGAAAATGGCCTGTAAAAGATAATCCATTTTTATCACACCAATTATACAACTGTTGAGTAAATGATTCACAGAACAATTCCGTTATTGTCCACCAGTAATCATGCCTTGCTTTGTATGAAAATTCGCCGTTAAAAAATATGTAAGGTAAGGTATCGAATACATCGTAACCTCTTCTCTCTTTAAAAAATTCAGTAAATATATATGTCCAGGGTAACCAACCTGGGTTACCTTCAAAACGGCAAGTTCTATCATGTAACCCAGGTTCATCTGTAAATGCACCTGGAATTGTCTTACCAAATTCCGCTCCCACTTGCTCTTTATATCTCTCATGAGTTTTTTCAATAAAGCGTTTAATTGTATTTGGGTTTAGATTATCGGGAGGGCTTTGGTTATTAAACCACTCACTTTTTTCGGAGATTTCAAGGCGGAAGATAAGAAACACACTGTCAAAAGGCTCAGAATATGTTTTTGATATATCTAATCTCTCACATTGGAAAATAGACATACCTTCCACCCGGGCCTTGTATAATGCCTGGACGGAATGTTCGGGTAAAAATGGCCTATTCGAAATCTCGATAGTCAATCCTTTTGCTCTGTATTCTTCGCTTTCGGCTGGAACTGTCCCCCCTGCTGTTCCAGATGGCCATCGATCCTCGTCATACAACCAAGCGTACATGCCATTTTTTTTAGCTTCATCAACAGCTGCCCGAATACATTCCATCCATTCAGTACCCATGTATTCTGTCTCGAGCCCTTCTCTGGAGTGCATAAAAAACCCACCAACTCCATTTTCTTTCATGGATTGAATCTGTTGTCTCATCTCTTCAGGCTCTAATTTATCATTCCAAGCCCAAAAGGGCATTGAGCGATACTTTGATGGTGGATTATTGAAAATTTCTTTTATCTTATGCAATTGTTCCATTAGTACCTCCTTCAATGAGTGATCTACCAAGTTGCACAAAAAATAGATTAATATTACGGGGTCAAACTTAGCTCACAGAAAACAATTCTCTCTCTCTGCCATGTGTATGTTACATATACTGTCTTACCGACTATAACAACGGCCGGATATGAAAATTCCCCCCAGAACTTTTCAAGTATCATGCCTTGTGTCCAATTTTCTCCGTTGTCTTCTGAAATACCTAAGATCAAAGGTGAACGTGGACCCTTATACATTCCTATTGGGTTATAAGCAAGAACAAGTGTACCGTCATCTGCTTTGTCTAGATCAATACCACTATTATTATTAGGTAAATAGGTTGGATACGCAGCACACCAGGTTTTCCCCCCGTCAGTGGAATCACTTCTGAATATACGACCGGCAGTACTTCTTAGTAGCATATGAACATGACCGGGTTCAGACTCCCATAATGTGGGCTGGATAATTCCTTTACCCTGGTAGGTGTCATCATGGTCAAAAGAAACTATATTACTCATGTGCCATGTCTTTCCTTCATCATATGACAGATCCACAAAAGCGTCCCAGTATTTATCTTCTATAGAAGCTGGTGCTGCCCATGTACCATCTGACAGAACAATGGATTTGTTTTTTACAGGTCCACGACCTCCAATATCCCCTTCCACCAATTCCTTCGGCTCACTCCAAGTTTGACCCCCATCTTTGGAGCAAATGAACAAAGTATACCATTTAGGTATTGTCTTACCGACCTTATAATAAAGAATAATTTCCCCATCTTGTTTTTGGAATAACACAGGATTCCAATGAGGAATTCCTTCAATATCCGCAACTTTTATAGGACTACCCCATTTTCCATTTTGCCTTTTTGATATCCAAATAGCTACGTCATCTGCACTTTCTCGTGTTCCTGCAAAATAAGAAACGAGTACGCTTCCATCTTCAAGCACTATTAGAGTAGATGCATGACAACTCTTAAATGGCCTGTCTTCTTCGAATACAAATTCCTGTATATTTTTAATAAGTTTCATTATTCTCAACCTCAATTCTTTATTCTATAGCAATTTTTTTCTGTATTGATCAACCACAGCTTTTAGCTGTTCAATTTCCAATTTCTTAGAAAAGGTAAGTTCCACTTCATCTTTTACACGGCTTTTTAATTGCATGTTTATACCTTCAAGTTGCATATGGTACTTTGCATTAACAGGATAATACTGGTATTCTATTACTGAAGTAAGTCCTAATATATCTTGAATAACTTGAGCTAATTCTGGTTCTTTCGACCAATTATCGCAAAGCCATACATAAAATTCTGGATGGAAGTTTGCCATCACTCCACTATATCCTTTTACTCCTATTTTCAAAGAGTCTAATAAAGTAGCAGCATTGGCATTAAATATTTTTAAGTTTGTACCTTGTACTGCATTAATTTTTTCTTCAATCTGATTTGTATTACAACATGTATCTTTTAAAAACAAGAAACGCTCTGTAGACGCGCACCAATTTAACAATTCAGGAGTCATCAGCCGCTTATATGGATAAGGACACTCGTAAATACCCAAAGGGGTATCGACTTTATTCATTACTTCCTCAGCACGTCTCTTCCATTCATCATCAGTTTCTGAGATATCTGCAAAACGATTACTCACTACAACAACTGCATCTACGCCTGTATCTGATATTTTTTGTATTTCATTAATCTGTTGACTATCATCATCAGATACATGTCCTGATGCAATAACCTGTATCCGATTATTAACGGTTTTTACAACGAATCGAGCAATATCTATTCTTTCCTCAAGCGATAAATAAAACATTTCACTTGATTGACAAACTGCGAAAAGACCCTGCACACCTCGTTCGATATACCATTCAATCATTTCTTCGAGGATGGGATAATCCACTTTGCCTGATTTAGTAAATGGTGTTAGCATAGTTGGCCAAACACCATCAGCAATTTCATAATTCTTCATTTGTTCCACCGCCAATTTAATATAAAATTAGATAAAAATTATATTGCCGATGCCTGTTTTTTTCAAACAGGCATCAGCATTGATTCACATAGTATTAATTGCTCAAACGTGCTAATGCATCATTATAAATCTCTTCTAATTCTGCTGCACCCATATCTTTTGCACTTTCAATTACTGCGTCATACTCACTAATATCTTTAACTCCCATGATGAACTTATCATATTCTTGTTCTAACATGGTGTTCATTGATGCAAGTATATCCTTAACTCTATCAGCTTCTTCTGAAGTTAGTGGTGGATCCATAACTGGCTCTACATACGCATCGTCGCTGCCCACGATTCCCCAGTATTCATCGTAAAGGTCACTCCATGTGCCTGTTAGTTTCTCAATCTGGAATTGTGTCATGGTGTTACATGCCCAAAGTGAGAAGTTGAGTTTTGTAATTCCTAAATCTGAATAGATTGCATAGTATGGGGCAGGTTGTGCATCTACAAAGTCCTTTACATATGATTCGATAAACTGTGGCTCTCCATTTGCATCCAATTCGAATGTTTCACCTTCAACACCAAAGTTTGAAATATTTGAACCCTCTTCTGAATACATCCAGTCTATGAATTTAATTACTGTATCAGGATCTTTAACTTTTGCGCTAACACCATACATTTCGCCTGTAAATGTTGTTGCATAGAATATAGCTCTTCTAGCACCATCCTGATTAGCTAAAATAGGTAGAACCTGGAATTTAGCATCTGGATCGGTTTTTCTAAGGTTGTTTGTATAGTTTAGACCAAAACCACTATTGTCTAAGAAGAAAAATGATTTTCCACTAGTAAGTTTTTCTTCCCATTGTTGCTTAGTTGCAACAGCATAGTCACGGTCAAGAACTCCTGCTTCATATGCTTTATTTAAGTAGGAAAGAACATTCTTAAATTCTGGTGTAGCTGGGCCAAATACATAACGACCGCCATCTACGTCATAATCATAATAAATTCCATTATCTCCGTAACCTGAACCAAGCATGTAGGCAACTTTCTGAATGTTCTTAACAGTACCACTACGCATTGACCAAGGTGAAGAATCAGGATAAATTTCTTTTAGCTGAGCAAGTACATCAATCAGCTCATCAAATGTTTCAGGTGCTTCTATATTATGTTTTTCAAGCAGGTCGACACGGATAACAGGACCAAATCCATTTTTTGCTTCATTTCTTGCAATAACAGGAAATCCGTATAATTCTCCGTCAAGGGTAACCTTGATTAAATCAGGTATACTATCCCACTTTTCTTTGAAATATACCATGTCATTATTGACATAATCCATTAGAGGTAAAAATATACCCATCTTACCATAATCGTTTACGTCATTTTTATTGATTTTTAGTATGTCTGGTAGATTATTGGTTGCTAATAATATTTTCTTCTTGTCTTCGTAGTTGCTGCTTGGCACAATTTCAAAATCTAATTTAATATTGGTTTTCTTAAAGATTTCTTGTTGTGCTGGAGCAAACTCTTTAACAGGCTGATTTGGATGTTCACCGAACATAACTTTTATTACTCTCTCTTTTTCTGAAATCTTTGATGTTTGTTCAGTGTCATTATTATCAGGTGTTGTTACATCATTTTTATTGGTATTACCATCTACAGGCTTTTGCGCTGGTTGCGTACAGCCGGTTACCATAGATAATATCAATACTAAGCATATAAATAAAATACCATTTCTTACATATGATTTTTTCATACGAACCCTCCTAATTTCTTTGAATTATTAATCATACTTTAAATACACATTTTTGGCTAGATGCCGATTTTTTTTAATACCTCCTTACTGCATTTATTGATATTTATTTAATCACCCAAAGCATACTTCTTCAGTGTTATCCCTTTATTGCCCCCACCATAACACCCTTTGCAAAGTGTTTTTGTAAGAAGGGATAAACAAGCAGGATTGGTACAACTGAGATGATTATTACAGCATATTTATAGTTTGTTGCAATAACTGCAAAATTTGATTCCACATTCCCTATGGATGTTTGCTGATCTGCAAACTCTCCAGCTATAACAATGTTTCTAAGAAGTACTTGAACAGGGTATTTGGACTTACTGTTCAAATATATCAAAGCAGGAAAAAAGCTATTCCAATGACCAACGGCATAGAATAAAACCATTGTAGCCATTATAGGTTTTGAAAGTGGTAAAATGATTTTCCATATAATCTGCAAATCATTAGCTCCATCTAAAAAAGCTGATTCCTGTAAAGAAATTGGAATACCCTGGAAAAAAGTACGCATAATAATCATATTATAGGTACTTATTGCTGGAGGTAGTACAATAGCCCACATGGTATCAATAAGCCTAAGTTTTAGTACCGTTAGATACAGGGGAATCATGCCACCACTCATAAACATTGTAAAAGCAACTATGAAGGTGAATACTGATCTTCCGTAAAAATCTTTTCTTGATAGTGGGTATGCACACATTGATGATAACAAAATATTAATAAATGTTCCCACTGTAGTATATAGTAGTGTGTTTATATACGATCTCCATATATCGGAATTTTGAAAAACAGTTTTGTATGCGCTAAAAGTAATTCCTCTTGGGAATATAGTTACATCGCCCCGACTAACGAATGTACCGCTACTAATTGATACTATAAGGATATAATACATTGGATAAACAGTGGCAAAAACCAGTAAAAGCAATGCAATATAGTTCAAAACACTGAATATTCTGTATCCTGTAGATATTTTAAAAGCTGAATTTTTACTATTAATTCTTGTCTTCATGTTTGTCTTCACCTCTCTTTACCACAAACCTGTATCACTGAGCTTATTAGAAATCTTATTAGATGTAATAAGAAGAACTAACCCTATAAGATTTTGAAATAAATTAACTGCTGTTGCGTAACTAAAGTCACTTCCTAATAGCCCTCGTCTATAAACATATGTTGAAATAACATCAGCCGTCTCGTATGTCGAGCCATTGTACAGAAGTATAATTTTTTCATAACCTATATTTAATAACCTGCCTAAATTCATTATCAACATAATTGAAATGGTAGGTTTTATACCTGGTAGCGTAATATGAAGCATCTGTTTCCATCTGTTTGCACCATCAATTGTTGCAGCTTCATACAATTCTTCATCTATACCAGATAGTGCTGCAAGATATACAATTGAACCCCAGCCCACACCTTGCCAAATTCCTGAACCAATATATATTGTACGGAACCATTCAGGGAGCATTAGAAAATGAATACGATCAATCCCAAGTGATTCAAGAACTTGATTTATAATACCGTCATATGCCATGAAATTTACAATCATCCCGCAAACAACAACTGTAGAAATAAAGTGCGGAAGATAACTTACGCTCTGAACAAATTTCTTAAAGCCTCTATTAGGAAGCTCATTTAGTGAAAGCGCCAGTATTATAGGTGCTGGAAATGACCAGACTAAACCATATACATTTATTAGTAGGGTATTTCTAACTAACTTCCAAAAGTAAGGGTCGGTAAGGAATTTTTCAAAGTGTTTAAACCCCACCCATGGACTGCCTGATATGCCTCTAACAATATTGTAATCCTTAAAAGCTATTGTAATACCATACATAGGCCAATAATGAAACAAAATGTAATACAATATTGGTAAGAAAAATATCATATATAAATATTTATTTTTTCTTATTTGTCTGATAAAGTATGGCTGTTTCTTCTGTGCTTTACCAGAATTAGAACTTTTTCTTAATGTAATATCCATATTGGACTTTCCCCTCGCTAAGATTTTTTAACTTGAAAATCGAATTTCTGTATACGCTCATTATACTGGTGTTTGAGGAAAACGAAAGATCCAATATGTTGCAATTTGATGCATTTTTCTACTATGTTGCTATATGATGCGTTTTTCTACTTTGAGTACATTTTCACGGTATTAGTGGATTTCAGTGGAAAATTAGACTACACTTACTTCCCCGTGATTACAAAAAATAAGGCGAGGTATTCAAATACCTCGCCCTTCAAATACATAATACAATCGCTATGTTTCATTAACTCAACTAATATGAAACACAGTTTGCATTTCGTCCTATTAATCTACATCTCTACTATGTATATTGCTGGTAATCCTTCTCTATCCGATGTGAAAATCACCTTGTTACCATCTGGAGTAAATGCTGGATGGGGATGGGAGTCCTGATTGGTCCTATATGATTTCCAGCTTGTACCATGGATACATAGAATTTCTTCTGTTCTAGTGGTTAGATCGGCTAGATAAATATATGGCTCGTCAGCTAACTGACCGTCTCCTACTATTTTTTTATTGTCTGGTGCAGAAGTACAATGGCAATACTTCGAGCATTCCATCAAAAATGTTTCTTTAAGGGTATCGGGATCTAAGGACATAATACTTTGTTTAAGATCTTGGTCTGATACTTTTGGCATAAATGTTTCTGTGTCAACCAAATCATTAGTAGATTTTCCATCTTGATTTTGAATGCGGTAGACATACATCATTTCTGAACCATCCTGTAACCAAAACTCATGGGTTATCATCTCATCCTGCTGTTGTGGTCTGGCGCAGCGTAAATTACTCCCATCTTTGTTAATAAACCATAATCTCGCATCTACTACATGGGATGGCCCCTCATGACAAAATGATATATCTTCGTTATGATTTGGACGTATCTGAGGATGGCCTAACCAGCATTTATCCTGATAAATTACCTCTCCTGACTTTTTCTCTATATCAATCAAGACAATTCTACATTCAGGTTTAATTTTCCATTGTTCTTCGAACAAATTCCACCCACTACTTGTTTCTATTTTATCTCTTTCATTTATTTCAATTGTGATGGAGTATTTACCATCTGAGCTTAGTGCAGGATTATCATAAGCCCACCACCCTGCTTTGGTGCTATATATTATTTCCTCTTCTAAGGTAATCATATTCATTCGGAAAATGCTCTTATTCCTACAAAAGTACAAGTATTTATCATCCCCAGACAAATTAGCGCTAAAATAGCACAACCCACCTTCATCAGTAAGTTGAAGCGAAGACTGATTATACAAATCCATCCTATAGAATTCCCTCTCTCCATTTACTTCCATAGTATATACCAGGTAACGTCCATCATTTGTGAACATTTTATTGTAAAAATACGGATGATGACACAAGTTATCCAATCCTGTAAGTCTAGTGACTTTTTTCCCCGTAAATCCATCTTTATACGAGTGAAAAAAGTTATTTAGAATGTCTCCCTTTGCCATAATAATGCCTCCTAAATCTCATAGCCTCTAAGTTTCATTTCTTGTGATACCAATAACCCATCCACTTCTGATAGCTTGCATTTATTTTTTATAGCTATGGTGGCTGCATATCCGATGGCTTCTCCGGTCGGAACTGAGTCGCCTGTGACTCTGTAGGAAGCATGAGCATAGAAATCTCCACTAATACATCTACCTGCTAAACCAAGATTTTCTTTATCAATAGCTACAAGACTCCTATATGGTATATTGTATGGTTTTACTAGTACACCTTCATTACCATATCCATGCGTTGCTTTTTTATCCAAAGCATGAATGTCTACTGCAAAACGAACTAAACAGATGGCATCATCAAACTTTCGACCATTTGTAATATCTTGAATTGTCAACTTATACAAACCATTAATACGGCGCCCTTCCCGAATTCCAACGTGCGCGGCTGACTTTACTAACTGAAGATTTTCCCAACCTTTTACTTTTTTTAGAGCTGTAAAAACGCTATCCAATTCTTGTCTTGCTCTTATTGAAGCCATAGATATATCACTTGCAGAATCAAATCTAACACCGATTTCATGATTTATTGTGAATATGTAGGTTTCACCATAGGGCATTTGTGCAATTGTAGGAGTTTTACCTGTAGTTTCAATACCATGCTCTCTTAGGTATGTGTAAAAATTGCGTTTTTCTTCATAAGTTTCCATGAAACGAAATTCCTTAGGTACTCCCACTACAATAGATTGCAAACTTGCTGGCTGCATTTGTCCCGTTTCTGGATGCCCTATATCGAAACTACAACCTGCGAATGCTGCCACATCACCATTACCAGTACAATCAATAATGATTTCACCTAAGTATGCTTTTCGACCATCCACATTTTCAACAATGACACCTTTCACTATCTTTTGCTCACAAATTACATCCACTACTCTTGAATATAAAAGAATATCTACTCCCGCATCCAAACACATTCTTTCAACAAGAGCTTTCATTTTTTCAGCATCATAGAGGAAGTTATATTTATGTCCGCGCGGTCTTGGGGTTGTCGCATTTTCCTTATCAAGCTTGTTCTTAATCTCTGCCATTAACCCCCCTTTGCCTTCGACGTCTAAAATGCAGCTTAACAAGCCTGCCGTCCAAACGCCTCCTACGCATCCGTTTACAGCTTCAGTCATCTCTTGCGGTATTTGTTGGAAAAATGTTCTAAGCATTATTACATTCCAGGCATTAACAAGGTATGGTAGTATAAGCACCCATATTTTATTCTTTAGGTGCAGATAATTTGTGATCAGCATATACCAAGGGACCATACCGCCGTTGAACAACATAGTAAATAATACAAAAAAGGATAATTTGCTTCTAAAGACATAGTCGCGCTTTGATAGTGCATATGCCAAAAGGGATGTGATAAGAAGGCTTATCGATGTCCCTAAAACAGTAGTCAAAATAGTAACCTTATATCCTGTTATAAGTCTGTCAGGCGCTGCGAAGACATATCTGTATGCTTGCAGACTAAATCTTTCAGGTATTAATCTATAACCATTAGTTACAATTGAACCCATATCACTGAGCGATATTGATATCAGTAATAAAATAGGATAAACAAAACATATTGAAACAATTATAAAGAATATATTTATAGCAATTTGTGATGCGTTACTGCTTCTTTTACCAACCACTTGCTAATAACCCCCTTAAAATATTGCACTTTCGCTGTTGAATTTTTTGACAATCCAGTTTGTCAGCAGCACCATTAAGCAACCTATCAAAGATTGATACAAACCTACAGCTGTTGACGCTCCGACATTTCCTATTTGAGTTATTGAACGATATATATATGTGTCAATAACATCAGTAGTAGATTGCAAAATGCCTGATCCATAGGGTAATAAATAGAACAAACCAAAATCAGAATAGAATATTCTCCCTATTGAAAGTATTGTCAAGGTGATAATTACAGAAGAAATCATTGGTAGTGTGATTTTTAAAGCCATCTGATATTTTGAAGCGCCATCAATTTCTGCCGATTCATATATCGATGGATCAATGGCTATTATTGCAGCATAGTATAATATGACGCTGTACCCTATTTTTTTCCAGATGTTTACCAATGGGAGTATATATACCCACACTCTGGGCTCCGAATACCAAGAAATCGCTTCTGTCCCGATGGATTCTAAAAGCCTGTTCAGTATTCCATAATCCATACTCATAAACCCAAATCCAATATATGCTACAACCGAAAATGATAAGTAATAAGGAAAGAACATAATTGTCTGATACCGTTTAACAGCTTTTTTGCTTCTCAGCTCGTTCAGAAGCATCGCAAATATAATAGCTATAATCGTTTCAGAAATGATAAAGAAAAGATTGTATCCAATGGTGTTGCGAGTGGTACGCCACATATCCTGAGAGGTAAAAAAGTACTTAAAATTATCTATCCCGTTCCAAGGGCTCTTAAAAAATCCTAAATTGTATTGAAAGTCTTTAAATGCAAGTACTAATCCAAACATTGGCATATAGTTAAATACAAAAAGACAAATAAGAGCAGGAATAGCCATTATGGTAATAGCTATTGTTTTTTTCTTCTTATAGCTTGGCAATCTATTCATCTTGAGTTTGAAAATATTAGTTTGTTTATTCAGCATATAACCGCCTATCTTTCTAATTTTTTCTGTGGTGCACATTGTAGTTTTAACTTGTAGCTTTACCACAATAAAATCATACTCAAAACGGCTAAGATTGCATACTGCTATATTTCTATAATTATGTATATCAATACTATTAAATTTTAAGATTTATGTACTATTTGATTTTTGTGCTGCTGTTCTATTGATACGGTACTGCCTCGGCGTTGCTCCAAAGTGTTTTTTGAACAAACGGTAGAAATTGCTTTCATTGTCATAACCAACATTATTCATTATCTTTGAAACACTGTCTCCAGTTGTACACAGAAGTTCTGCGGCTTTTTTCAATCTAACCATATTCAAGTATTCTGGCAGAGATTGATTCTGGCTTTCTTTAAAAATAAGCAGCATATATCCATAGGAAATTTTGAAATTAGATGCTAGTTCCTTCAAATTTAAACTCTTATCATTGTAATTCTGTTCTATGTATTCAATAATAAGCTGTGCTATATGATGATTCCTTGTTTGAGTTGTTTCTTCTTGTTGTTCGTTTATTAAAACAATTAAATTACAGAACTCACTTTTAATATCATCAATTGTTTCAGCGCTAGATATAGCGATGAAAAATTCATTGAAATTTAAACTAATCTCTCCAATCCTATTAATATTAATTTGATTAACGGTTTTGTTAATAGAAATTGCAAGTCTGGAAAGGCTCATAAGGAAATTATCTACATCCATAGCCTGTACATAGTCCATAAATAACCTAAATTCCGCCAAGGTGTTCTCTAAATTCCCAGTCTTGAGATTTTTATTAATATTTTCTTCAATACTCTCAGGATACTCATGAACTACTTCTGTCATTTTTGATTTAATGCTATCTTCATCTAAAATGCATTTTGAGCTATACATAATGCGGTATTTAACAACTTTTTTCAACTCCATGTAGCATGAGGACAGAGACTTTTGACTCTTAACCGGCTCGCTTATAAATGCGCTAAAAGATGTTTCGGCTACGCTAATAATATATTCCTGGATGCTTGAGATAATTGATTTAATTTCTATAATGCTTTTTCGGCGTAAATTTTCACTGATATTAATAAAAAGCGTAATTTCGCCATTACCCATTGTGATAATATCAAACACATATCTATCCGACAGTTCTTCTTCTATTCGGTTTATAATCATAAATAAGATAGATTTTCTATAATCATTTCCTTTCGCTATGAATTTTGCATATTGATCTATTTTTAGTAAAACAATAATCATTTCTCCTTTATGGGACAAAACAGCAATATCATCAAATGTCCCCTCGGGAATATTGGGCATATGCGAATTATTATCTTCTATGAGCATTTTAATTGTATACTCTTTGAGTAAATCACGGGTACTTTCCTTATATTCTTCCAGCTCATTTATGTGCTTTATACTTATATCAAAGGCTTTCTGTATATAAGCAAAATCATTATCTGAGCTGGATGCAGCTACATTTCTTGATAGTGAGCGTTTAATCTGATAAACCATATTATTTATTGGATTATAAATGCTCTTCGAGCTGATAAAAGCTGCAATAATAGTTATTATAATAAATATTGCTACCGCAAAAATTGTTCTGCTTCTTGCTTGATTAATATAGTAAAATACTGTGTCATAAGGCTGTTCATTAACCAAAATCCAATTTGAATTTGGCATGGGAAAACAGGTCACAACCTTCTTATCATCAGGCAATTCAACAATAAATGAACCGCCTTGCTCTTTAAATCTTTCTATCTCATCAATATAAATCTGTTCCAGCTTTTCAAACTCTCTTGTCGAGTCGCTGCCATCAGCAACAACTATTCCATTTTCATCAATAATCATCAATTTGGATTCATCTTCATTAAAACTTGTAGTACTCAAGTTCAAATTGTCAAAAAGCCATTCTGTACTCATATTTACAGCTAAAGCACTTTCAGGTTTACTTTGGGTTATTCCATCGGCAATAAAGAATGTAAACAGTTTTATTCTTTCATTTAAAGAGGCTCTATCGCGGATATAAACATCATTATTTATGATGCGTGGTATAGGTTTTAGGATATCAACATTTTTTCTTTTTTTGAATATGTCATTCAGTTGTTCATCCTGCTTACCCTCGACTGGGGAGGTTGAATATGCTCTATCGGTATGTACATTATAAAGTACAACGGAGTGAATCATAGGAGAAACAAGGAGTGTATTTTGTAATCTACCGATGCTTCTAATATAATTAAAGTAAGCAACATCCCCTGTTTCTGTTGTATGCATGAACTTTTGGATATCTGGATCAGAATATTGCATAACACTGTATTCAAAAACAGAATCAAGCATAAAAGAAATATGATAGCTGACTTGACCAAGATAACGGATATTATAGTCGTTGACTGTTTTCAGACCAATCTTTTCATAATCTGTGTATAGAATACTAGATATGCTAAGTACCATAATTAAAGCCGTTGTTACAACATATATGAAAATTTTACGTAGAGTTTTCGATCCAATAAATCGATTCATGTCTATCCTCCACCGATGCGTAAAATCACTGTGTAAATATTTAGCAGTAATAGTCTTGAAACAAAAGCATCCAATATTAACTTTGCAGTTAATACTGGATGGCTATTTGTTAAATCTCTTAAATATAATTAACACACTTTAATAGTTATTGCTTACTATTATATATACTAATCGTGTTATTATCAAGTTTCATGCCTGTTTGGCACTTTATTTTTTATATAGCGGTCCAAATGTTTTGCATGCTCTGAAATCTGAACCTTCTAAATCCTTAGTTCCAAATGCTGTCCATGCACTTGGTCTGTATATTTTATCATCTTCAACATTATGCATATTAACTGGAATTCTTAGCATTGATGCTAATGTTATTAGATCTGCACCAATATGTCCATAGCTAAATGCACCATGATTTGCTCCCCAATTGGCCATAACAGAATAAACGTCCTTAAAAGCGCCTTTACCTGTAGTTCTTGGAGCAAAGTAGGTTGTAGGCCATGTCGGGTCAGTTCTTTTGTTTAATATTTCATGAACATTGTCAGGAAGTTCAACAGTATATCCCTCTGCAATCTGTAGAACAGGTCCTAATCCTTTCACAAGATTTAACCTGGTCAAGGTTATAGGCATTCCACCTTTACTCATAAAGTTTGATGAGAAACCGCCACCTCGGAAGTATCCAGTATTAGCAGGACGCCACTTTGTTGCATCCAAACACTTCTGTGCTTCATCTTCGGTTATTTCCCACCATGGTTTTATTACTGGCTGTCCGTCCTTAGTTTGCTGTCCGCTACCATCAAGTGCAGCAGCACCTGAATTTATAAGGTGTATAAAACCATTTTCTCCATATCCGGTAGGTGTGTATCCTGTAACACGTTCTACAGCTTCAGGGCTCCAGTAAGTGCGAACATCGGCAAATACTTGAGCAGTATTAGTTAATAAGTGACCAAATAGCATTGATACACCATTTAAATTATCATTCTCGGTTGCAACGAGATAAGGTTGTCTAACTCCAGTCCAGTCAAAAGAGCTGTTTAAAATTGCCTCGGTAAAATCGGCATTGGGGAAGTGATCAGTCCATTGTCTCTGTCCTTGGAAACCTGATAAAATTGCATTATGCCCATTAGCTTCCTCGCCATATCCTAACTCTTTGAGTTTCGGATTGCCAACCATTAAATCCTTGGCTATCAACGTCATTTTTACGCAGAATTCCCAATCTTCGTCCAGCTTTTCTCTGGATTTTTTAACTTCATTAATGTCCGATCCTTCTTTGCAATTCTCTTTAACCCACTTTAAGGCTCTTTGATATTCCTCTTTATCGTAAATTTCTTCATCAATTCGACGTATATACTCAGATAAGTCTATATATTCAACTCTCATACCAAGGTAATCTTCAAAAAAGTCAGAATCCATCATGGAGCCTGCAATACCCATTGAAACTGTTCCCATGGATAGATACGATTTACCTCTGATCATGGCAACTGCAATTGCTGCTTTTGCAAAACGCAAAAGTTTTTCTTTAACGTCTTCAGGTATAGTCTGATCGGTGGCATCCTGAACGTCTCTTCCGTAAATACCAAATGCCGGTAGGCCTTTTTGATTATGTGCTGCCAATACTGCTGCTAAGTATACAGCTCCTGGACGCTCGGTTCCATTAAATCCCCAAACAGCTTTTATTGTATTAGGATCCATATCCATGGTTTCTGAACCATAACACCAACAGCGTGTTACAGTAATAGTTACAGCTACTCCTTCTTTTTGAAATTTATCAGCACAACGAGCAGCCTCAGCAACTCCACCAATCGTAGTATCGGCTATTACGCATTCAACTGGTGAACCATTTGGATATCTCAAATTCTCTTCTAATAGTTTGGCACAAGCTTTTGCCATATTCATAGTAGGCTCTTCAAGTGATTCTCTTACCCCGCGCATTCTGCCGTCAATAACAGGTCTAATTCCTATTTTAGGCAATCTGCCAATAAGTCTGTTTTCATTTTTCTGTTCTGTCATAATCAAAACCCTCCTGGATTTAATAGTATTATTCTTATATTTCATATAATTTTAAAGATTACAATCCTAAATTCGTCACTAAATATTATTCAAGAGCAGATATAATTCCCATATATCTACCATAAGCATCTTCCCACAAATCAGGGTTTTCAGGCTGATACTCTTCTGTCGGAAATGACCTTTTTACTACTTCTCTAGCCTGCTTTACATCCTCTATTTCTTTTAATGCAATAAGTTGTGACATAACATTACCAATAGCTGTAGCCTCTATTGGACCTGCTGTAACAGGACGATTTAATACGTCGGCAGTATACTGGCTAAGTATAGTATTCTTACATCCTCCACCCACGATGTGAAGAGCTGGAACTCTATTACCCACTATTTCTTCTAAACCTTCCACTGAACTTCTGTATTTCAGGGCAAGGCTCTCCATTACAATTCTTATAATACTTCCTTTGTCTGCAGGCGCACTCTGCCCTGTTTTTTTACAGAATTCAACCACTTTTTCAGGCATGTTACCAGGACTATAAAAAGTTTCATCATCCACGTCAATGAATGATTGGAAGGGTTTCGCAGCTTCTGCCATGGCATCCATTTCATCATAGCTTATCTCTATACCTTGTTTTCTCCAAGCTCTTCTGCATTCTTGATATACCCAAAGTCCCATAATATTCACAAGAAGGCGAACAGTTCTATTGATGCCACCCTCATTTGTGTAATTGTATTTTAGTGTTTTTTCATTGATTACAGGCTTTTCTCTTTCGGTACCCAATAGAGACCAGGTTCCACTACTTATATATGCATCGTTGCTATCTTCAAGTGGAGCAGAAATAACAGCTGACCCTGTATCATGGCTTGCAACTGCTATCACTGGTATTTCATTTATTCCAAGTTCATCTTGTACAGATTTTCTAAGTTTTCCGACAAAATTACAAGAATCAATAATCTCTGGCAGAATCTGAATGGGTATACCCAGCTCATTTAGTAAATCATAGGCCCAAGTTCCACGGCCTGCCAAAAGCATTTGTGAGGTTGATGCAATAGTAAATTCACAGCTTTTATTACCTGTTAAAAAAAAGTTTAAAAGGTCAGGTGTAAAAAGCAAGGTTTCGGCATTTTCAAGCAATGTTGATTTATTTTTCACCAATGCAAGTAGTTGATACAGTGTGTTAAACTTTTGAAATGCAATGCCTGTATCCTTATAAATTCTTTCGCGGCTGACTACCCTCAAAGCTTCTTCAATCATACCGTCGGTATAGGAATCTCTATAGTGATATGGATTTCCAAGTAATACATCGTTTTTATCCAAAAGACCAAAATCCACACCCCAGGTGTCTATCCCAATACTATCAATACTTATGCCCGTTTCTTTTTTTGCTTTTAATATGCCTTGTTTTAGTTCATGATAGAGTCTTAATATATCCCAATGTAGACTACCACCCACCATAACAGGATCATTAGAAAAGCGATGGATTTCTTTTAAGGTAAGTCTTTCTCCGTCGTAGCTGCCCAAGATGGCTCTACCACTACTGGCCCCATAATCAAATGCCAGAACATGCTTCACTCTAATTCCCTCCTCATACAATGATTATTGTAAGGTTTCTGATAAAATAATTCCCTGTTGCAAACCTTTCAGTTTCCTAAAACTCTAATTTAGGCTTTCATTCCTATATTCTTATAATACTGTATACGCTCACTCAAATCCATGAAAATTTCATCAGATTCTTTAGAAAACATAGCCTTATCCAGATCACTGGTTGCCGCTATTTCATGACCAATTAATGCCCATGTGGCATCTGTGAGATTCTTAAATTCCGGATCTTTAAGAGCTTCACAGATAAACTTTTGCCTGGGTGAGTTAATATCTTCACCACTAATTTGAAATAAGTCATATTTATCACATAATAATTTAAGTTTTCTAAGCTGAGCCTTTGTATTTCTTGAAGGCATATATGTAACTGCTCTAAAACCCAGTCTATGGATCTCTTCAAATAGTAATTCGATATAATCATCTTCAAATTTCTGAGTTTTTTTATCTCCAGTTACAGAATCACCCACATCACCAAGATATGCATAGGCTGATATTGCACCTGTTTTATTACAAATATCAATAAATTCACTTACATGTGGACATTCAGTGGTGGCTGGTATATAGAATTTCTCTACTAAATGGCTTTTTAATACACCGAGTAGGTCATATGCATAATGAATGTTGTCCTCATTTAGAAGGAACTCTTCGATCTTTTGCGAAATAGAAATGTGTAGCTCTTCTTTAAGAAACTTAACGATTGGCTCTCCTTTTTCCACTTTCTCAATTATTTTCTTTGAAAGTGCAAATAATATGTGCCTTTCAGTTATTGTTCCTCCATCATCTACAAGTGAAATGGGTAAAACGTCCTTGTCAAAATCTATCGATATTCCATATTCAGACATGAGTTTATTGATATTATCAACCATGGCTCTATTTCTTATATTGCGCTGTTCTTGGTATGGTTTAATAAAGCCACTTATTGTATCCAACTGAGTATGGGGTATTCCATGTAGTGCTACATACGCAATCCCCTTTTGATCGGGATTATTAATGCGTTTATCAGATAATTTGGTCTCTGACATATCAACCCTACATTCCATGCCTACAGTCGTAGCCATATTAATGATTTTCCCAGCTTCAATAAATTCAAAATTCCCACCAACAGAATCATGATCCATTATGCCTGCTGTCTTTAGTCCTGACATAAAGGCCATCCACAATGCCTTGGTTGGTGAGTATGGTGAAAATGAGTATGTGGTATGAATATGATTGTTTACATATTCGTAATCAACGGGTTCTTTACTAATGTCCCCTTTAAGATAGAGCTGGTATAATTTTTTTAATGAATCTATACGTGTTTCCTTCACAGGATGGTTCAATTGTTCTATCAAGTTTTGCATTCTTATCCTCCCACAAGTAATGTACATTTATTGGTTCACACAGTGTAGACTTTTGCGTCATTTTACGATAATTGCTACAAGTAATGTACATTTGTTTGTTCACACATCCTAGTGCTTCGTTCGAATTTATGAAATACACTGCACCAGTGAAATAAAATAGTTGTCCACATGGTGCAGTATATTTAACTGAGTTCTTATCTCATTTCCTGTCCACCTGTTACATTAATTGCCTGCCCAGTCATATAACTTGACTGATCAGAGGCCAAAAATACCATAACGTTTGCTACATCTTCATAAGCACATCCACGTTTCATAGGAACTTGGTTCAAATACTTTTGTCGTACTTCTTCCTCAGTAATTCCCTGATTTTTAGCATATTGCTTATACAAACTGTTAACCCACAAAGGCGAATCCAACAGGTTGCCTGGGCAAATAGCATTGACTCTTACACCACATTCGGCTAATTCAAGAGCCAGGCTTTGGGTGAATCCTATCCCAGCAAACTTAGCTGTAGCATATGCTGCATTTTTGTACGAGCCTTTTTTACCTGACTTACTATTTATTTGGATAATCGAACCACTTTTGTTTTTAGCCATAATTCTTGCTGCAGCACGGGCGCAGAGAAAATATCCGGTAATGTTAACGTCCATCATAATCTTCCACTTGTCTAATGGAAACTCTGTTGTTGGCATGGCTATCAACACAGCTGCATTTGATACAAGTATATCCAATGTCCCATATGTCTCAACGGCTTTTTGCATTAATGCCTCAACTTGTTCCTCATTTGTTACATCTACTTCGAAGGGGATTGCGTTGGATAACGATTGTGCAACTTCTACAGCTTTTGCATAGTTGATATCTGCAACTATCACCTTGCAGCCTTCTTCGTCCAGCCTTTTAGCCAACGCTTCACCAAGACCTTGCGCCGCTCCGGTAACAACCGCTACTTTACCTTGTAATGTTTTACAGTTACTCATTTAGATTCTCCTTTCATCACACTATTGTCACACACCCAGTTTATTAATTCTCAACAGTTCCTGGTTTGTAAAATTAGTTGTAGGAACATGACCGGGCAATGGAAGAATCTTCTCATGGATAGCATCAATAATCCATTCAGGTTGTGGGAAGAAGAATTCTTCGAGTTCATGAGCTGGTGTTATCCAATTCTTTGAACCAACAACAACTGGAGGAGCATCAAGGTAATCAAAAGCAAGTTCGCTAATGGTTTGAGCCATATCCTTTAAGTGCGAGCCTCTTTCACATGCATCACTTGTTAACAATATGCGACCTGTCTTCTTAACAGACTCAATAACTTTTTCATAATTAAACGGCACAATACTTCTGGCATCAATAATCTCTGCTGACAATCCATATTTCTCCTCAAGTATCTTTGCAGCATCAAGAGCACGATATAAAGTTGCACCAATTGTAAGGATTGTAATATCCTTTCCATCCCTCTTAATATCAGGCTCGCCTATGGGTATTTCATAATATCCTTCAGGTACTCCTTCTTTGTGGAACAGTTCACCTACATCGTATATTCTCTGACTTTCAAAGAATATTACAGGGTCAGTACCAGATAAAGCGCTATTCATCAGGCCCTTTGCGTCATATGGGGTGACTGGGAAAACACATTTTAGTCCTGGAATATGGGCAACTAAAGATGTCCAGTCTTGTGAATGCTGAGCACCGTATTTTGAACCTACAGAAATACGAAGAACAACGGGCATTTTCAGTTGTCCTGCACTCATTGCCTGCCATTTCGCCAGCTGATTGAATACCTCATCTCCTGCACGACCCAAAAAGTCGGCGTACATAAGTTCTATTATAGGACGACCTCCACAAAGTGCGTAGCCAACGGCTGAACCAACAATTGCACCTTCTGATATGGGTGAGTTGAACAAACGTTGATAAGGTAATGATTCTGTTAAGCCACGGTAAACAGCAAAAGCGCCTCCCCAATCTCTGTTTTCCTCTCCATATGCAACCAATGTAGGATCTGTGTAGAATTTATCAATAATTGCTTCAAAAAGTCCATCTCTAAGCTGGTATACCCTATTTTTAGAAACGGGTTTTCCGTCTTTATCAAGACCAAAACGTTCTTTCTTTTGAACTCTCTTCCACTGTGGATTTTCTTCTTTAGGCATCAGGACTTCGCATTCACGCTCTTCCATCTTTTCTATCCTTTGGTTTGAGAACATTAGTTTTGCGATGGCCTGTGTATCTTTGTTTAAATCCATTCTTGGAGATACCGAATCATCTATTGCAAGCTTCAATGTTTTTGTAACAAGTGAGCGTGCATTTTCTATTATTTCGTCAAAAGCGCTGTCAGGTGCCACAGCGGCGTCTACAAGCTGCTTACGGAATGTAATAATCGGATCATGCTCCATCCATGTATCAATTTCTTCCTTACTTCTGTAGCTTGAAGCGTCTGATGGTGAATGTCCTGAATAACGATAAGTTACAGTATCCAAGAAAACAGGACCATCTTTTTGCTTAAGGAGGAGCTTTTTCTTTCTGCCAATCGCATCTATCACTGCTAGTGGGTTATACCCATCAATTCTTTCAGCATGCATCTGCTCTGGATTTACACCGGCACCGATACGAGCAAGTAAATCATAACCCATTGTTTCTCCGCGGGTTTGACCACCCATTCCGTAGTGATTGTTAAAAATATTCATAATGAATGGAAGACCGCCCTTATACTCGCCCTCCCATAGTTTTTTATATTGATCCATAGCAGACAGACATAATGCCTCCCAGACCGGACCACAACCAAGAGCCCCATCGCCAATATTTGCAATTACAATTCCCTTTTTCCTGTTTACTTTCTTATATAATGCTGCACCTACTGCTATATCGGCTGAACCACCAACAATGGCATTGTTAGGATAAATACCAAACGGTGTAAAGAAAGCATGCATTGAGCCACCTAACCCGGCTTGAAAGCCAGTTTCACGAGCAAATATTTCTGCCATTGCGCCATAAATTAGAAAGTCTATAGCAAGTTCTTTAACATTTCCACTTGTGTTTCTTTTTTCTACAATGTTTAATATTATGCCATCGCGAAAGTCCTTCATTATTTTCATAAGTTCTTCATCAGGAAGCTTGTTAATTGCAGAAAGACCTTTCGCAAGGATTTCGCCATGACTTCTGTGAGAGCCGAATATAAAATCATCAATGTCTAAAAGGTATGCCTGTCCAACAGCAGCAGCTTCCTGACCTATGGACAAATGGGCAGGTCCTGGATGGTTATATGGCACACCATTATATTCTCCCATTGTTTTAATATCATTCATCATGGTTTCAAATTCACGAATAATGGCCATATCTCTATAAATTCTGAGCAAATCCTCGGTAGAGAAGTTTTTCTTTTCTTCCTCAATGGTCTTATCATATTGATTAACCGGGATATCTTTAAAGGTTATTGCTCCCTTTTTTCTTATTTCAACTGGATCAACATATTGTGATTTAGGCATTTTCCCAATCTCCTTCCATAATTAACATTCTTGTTGCTCCTTAAATTTATCAAACGGTAAATTTATTACGTTTTAATTAATAAAGTGTAAAAACTATAATTCCCACATTATCTCTCTTAATGCTTCTCCAACAGTTGGATGCGGGAACACTATTTCACGGACATCCTCTACACGCATTTCGCTTTCTATCATCATGGCTGCTCCATAAATTATTTCAGAAGCATAACTACCAATCATATGAACTCCCAGAATCGTTCTATACTTCTTATGCATAATAACTTTAATGATACCGCTCATATCAGAGTTCTCGGCTACATACCGTCCACTATATGCAAGAGGAAGTTTTACTATTTCTACATCCAGCCCTTTTTCCTTAGCAGTTTGTTCTGTTTCGCCAACACATGCTACTTCAGGGTTTGTATATATAACCGAAGGTATCGCATTATAACGCATTATATCTTTATTGCCAAGAATATGGTTAACACAAACCTCTGCTTCACGATAAGCAGTATGGGCCAGCAAAGAAACTCCATTTACATCACCTACTGCGTAAACTCCAGGGATATTTGTCCTTAGATATTCATCGGTTTTTACTCCACCTCGCAGAGTTTCAACGCCGATTTTTTCAAGGCCAAGACCTTCTGTAAATGGTCTTCTACCAATACTGGCAAGTACTTTATCAGCAGATACAGACTGTTTGCCTTCCGATGTTTCAAAAAGAACTTCACTATCGGTGATTTCTGTAACTTTTGCAGAAAGCTTAAAATCAACACCCTTTTTCTTATAACTATTTAGAAGAATGGAGCTAATTTCACTGTCGGTGGGGCCTGCAATATGGTCTAGCATCTCTATTACAGTTACTTTACTACCTGCAGAGTTAAAATATGAAGCCATTTCAAGCCCAATAACTCCCCCGCCTATAATTACCAGCTTCTCAGGAACTTCTGTGAGATCAAGAATTTCTCTGTTTGTTAGAACAAACCCATTCTTGTATCCTTCATGCAACCCTGTAATAGGCGGCATGGACGGAACTGAACCCGTTGCAATTAAAAGCCTTTTCCCAATGTTTTCAACATCTCCGGTCCTTACGACAAAACCTTCTGAACTGCGTCCTTGAATAACTGCTTCATCGCTTATTACAGTTACATTGTTTTTTTTCATTTTCATTGACACGCCAGCAACTAAAGTCCTCACGACCTTATTTTTTCTTTTAACAACTGCTTTATGGTCAATTGCTACATCTTTTGCAACAACTCCATATTTCTTTCCATCTTTCGCATAATCGGCAATTTTAGCCGAGTTTAGCAGCGCTTTTGATGGAATGCATCCTTCATTTAGGCAAACTCCACCTAAAGCCCTCTTTTCTATAAGCAATACCGACAAGCCTGCTTGCCCAGCGCGCTCAGAAGCAAGATACCCTCCCGGGCCTCCGCCAATAACTATCAAATCATAAACCACAAAATTCACTTCCTTACCATTTTACCTATTTTGCAAGAAGAACATTAAAGTTCTCAAGCGCTTGAGTTAAATCCTTCAAAAACCTTGCTGCAGGAGCACCATCAACTGCTCTGTGATCAAAAGTAAGCGACAGCGACATGGCTGTATATGATTGTATTGTACCGTCTACTTCTCTTATTCTTTGTTCAGTTGTATTGACACCCAGAATAGCAGTTTGGGGAGGATTGATAACTGGTGTGAATGATTCAATACCTAGTGCACCCAAGTTAGTAACTGTAAAAGTACCACCCTGTAAATAATCAGGATTTATCGTACCTTTCTGGCAAGCCTGTGCAAGTTCTTTAGTTTCAATTGCTATATCATTAAGAGATTTTTTGTTAGCATTAAACAATGTAGGAACCATTAGCCCACGTTCTGTGTCCACAGCAACACCCATATGAACATTTGAGAAATATCTGATGGTTTCACCTGTAAAATGTGCATTTATTGCTTTATGCATAAGCAACACACGACTTACGGCATATAACAATATATCGTTTAGGGTTATATTTGTAAGCCCCATTTTTTCTGCGTTGGCTTTAAGTTTCTTACGTAAGTTTATTATTTCGGTTGCATCGAATGAAGTGTTTAATGTTAACTGAGCCATCTCAGACAAGGATGAGTGCATAGTTCTTGCTATAACCTTGCGAATATTAGAAAGTTTAACTTCTTCATACTCTACCTCATCTTTAACTCCACTAGCTACTTCAACAGGTTTACTCTCGGCCACAACACTCTTATTAAGATCTGACGTTGTTATGCGTCCACCTAAACCAAGTCCTTTAATTGACTGATCTAAGTTTTTGTAAGCTTCCTTTGCACCCGGGGTAACGAGAAGACCTTCTTGCTGTAGTTTCCTTATATCACGTTCAATAATTCTTTGGTTAGGACCGGTAGGATCCGCATAGCGGATATCTGCCCCAATTTTTTCAGCAAGATTTCTAGCTCTTGGTGAAATAAATATTTCTCCGTCAGTCTTTAAAGCTATCTGCTCGTGCTGAGGTTCAATAGTATCGGGTACTTCAATCTCTTTGACAGTTTGGTTTTCAGCACTGTCTGATGAAGCATTTGCACCTTCCTGTTGTTCGGTGTTATCAATCTGCGCTCCCTCAGGAACGAAAGGTGTAATATCTTCACCTTGCTCTCCTATTACACAAACATTTGTCAAGACAGGTACATCGTCGCCTTCTTCGAAAAAAAGTTCAAGCACAGTACCACTGACTTTGGATTCTTCTTCAAAAGCTGCCTTGTCGGTTTCATATGAAAATAGCACATCGCCTTCTGCAACTTCCTGCCCTTTTTTCACAAACCATTCTGTAATAATGCAGCTTTCAACTGAATTGCCCTGCCTGGGCATTATAACGGGGGTTGCCATATTATTCGCCTCTCTTTATCTATTTTTACCTTTTCAAAATCTATTACTATAGATTAAATAATGTATAATCTATATTTTTTCAGCATTCTCTAAAAGATAATTCTCAGCTTCAAGACTCCATAACCCATTGTTTTTTTCAACAATTTTTGCAAGTTCCGCGAACATAGGATTCTCGTCGGCTTTTTTCGCAAAATCACTTATTGCTGTAAGCTCCATTGAAATATTCGTATATACCAATTTCTTCCCACCTGGGATATTGGGCAAATTCAATGTTGTATCAACAACACTATCAAGCCCACCAATATGGGTAATCATTGCAGCTGGATTGATTTTTCCATTAGCCATCATATCCAATGATTCTATCATATCATCTGTATTTCCACCGCTAGTTCCCACTATATGTGTTGAACTGTAATGAACATTATAAAAATTCAATTCGGCTGTAAAGGCAGGATCGGTAGGACCTGCAAAGAAGTTAAGACATCCGTCTTTTGCTAATATTTTATCCCCTTGTTCAACAACCGACTTTACAGGAACATAAACGAAAACATCATCATACCCTTTACCATCGGTAAGATCCATTAAACTTTTTACTGGATCAGAAACCGAGCCAGTATTTAGATAAATTAATTCAATACCATTTTTCTTTGCTTCCTCTATGGTATAGAGTGTTGCTGCTCTTGCAAGTCGTTCCTCGTCAATATCTGTTACAACAAGACGTGAAGGTCTCCTGTCAGTGTGAAGAACATAATCAATAGCGCCAAGCCCCATTGGACCTACACCTGCTAAGATGGCCATGTTACCACCTTCTTTAATGCCCATGTTGTGCACATAACTTCCACTTTCAGTATGATAGTTTGCATGAAATGCACCTATAACACAAGACATGGGTTCGGAAAGCGAACCATGGAAGAACGCATCACCCTTGTACTCCAGCAAACAGCCCTGTTCCATTACTTCATTAGGTATTATAATATGTGTGGAACTTCCACCAATATAACTATAAGAATATCCTGGAGCTGCAAATGGGTTGTCTTTTAAATTTAAAGCTGGTTGTATAGAAAATTTCATTCCAGGTTGGAACTTATCTTTCCACTTACTACCTACCTCAAGAATTACCCCACAGAATTCATGTCCTAAGATAATGGGATTTTCACTTACATCATTAGGAACTCTTTTATGATCTGCTCCTTGAATCGCTGCTTTGTAAGATGACATACATATACTATCTGATACGATTTGAGCTAATATCTCATCATCCTTAATCTTGGGAAGCTCAAATTCTTCGAGTCTTAAATCATTTTTTCCATACAAGCGAACTGCTTTGGTCATCATTTTGAAATCCTCCTATAATAATATTATTAGCTTTTTTTCATATAATAATTGAACTTATAATAGGTTCATACTCATTCTTTCACAATAAGTTAAGTATATAACCAATTTTCTTCACATAAATGAAGAAAATATATTAATCATTATTCGTTTCTATTATAAGTATATAAACCAATCGTCTTCTCATTTGTGAACACTACAAAACCCTTGTTTTAGTTATGCCAAACAAATATTTTAGACTTTGTTGAAAAGAACAAAATGTTCACTTTTGTTATCAATATGTTTTATTATAACATTATTTATGATTTAATGNAACATANAANTAAAAACTTATTGTGCTTTTTTTTTAAATAAGTTAAGATAAGTTAAGATGGTATATGTTAAATTTAAATAAGGAGTGAAAGGTCTTGTATAATGAAAGACAGGAAAAAATCCTTAGTATATTAAATGATAAAGGCGAATTACAGATTTCAGAACTGAAAGATGTTTTCCCAGAAGTCTCCACAATGACTTTAAGACGTGATCTAACACTACTTGAAAACGATGGAATGTTAATAAGAACATACGGTGGCGCTGTAAATATAAAGAAATTGGCTTCCATTTATGGCGAGGAAGATGAGTATACATTACGCGCTGCTGAGAATGTTGAAGAAAAAATGGCTATTGCTGAAAAAGCTAAGAAGTTTCTTGATGATGGTCGTTCAATTTTTCTTGATGCAGGTAGTACCATGATGTATTTTTCAAGGTTAATCCCTGACGATCACTATTCTATTTTGACAAGTGGAATAAATATTGCAATGGAGCTTACTAAAAAAGAGAAAATTACAATATATCAAACAGGCGGGCAACTAAACCATAATAGTCTCTCGGCCACGGGGCCTACTGCGACATCAATACTTGACATAATAAATATTGATACAGCCTTTATTGCAGCATCGGGGTTCAGTCTTGAAAATGGTTTTACTGTTTCGAACTTTTTTGAATGCGAACTTAAAAAAGCCGTGATTAAGAAAGCTAAGAAAGTTATTATGTTGGTTGATTCAAGCAAAGTTAATAAAGTACTTGCATTTACATTTGGTCAGTTATCTGATTTGAATATATTAATAAGTGATGATAAGTTGCCTGATCAGATTGCACAAGAAGCAATCAAATCAGGCGTAAAGGTTCTTTAACCACTAACTATTGTTCCATCCGTACTTATAATGACTTCACGGTATGGAACTATTTTTTGAGCATTAAGCATTGCTGTTTTAGCGGCATGTACAGTTCCTCCACAGCATGGAACTTCCATTCTGGTTACTGTAATGCTCTTTATATCTTTATGCTGTAAAATTTGTGTCAATTTTTCTATATAATAATCATTGTCATCAAGTTTTGGGCACCCAATTACTGTGATCTTCCCTGAAATAAACTCCTTATGAAAATTACCATACGCATAAGCACAACAGTCAGCTGCAATTAGAAGATCGGCACCATCAAGGTATGATGCATTTGGATTTATAAGGCTTAATTGCACCGGCCACTGGTTGAGTTCAGAAGGCACATCAGTGTTGCTTACGTCATCCGCTTGCTTCCTGGCTGGTTGACTATTTGCCTTGTTTCTCTCAATTTTCATGGCGCGCTTACCGGGGCAACCTCCTGCTCCTGCGCTTGTATTACACGAGCTTTTCTGCTTACTTTCTTCCTTTTTCTTATCTACAAGTTCCTTGTTATATGGAGCTGCTTCCCTTTCAGTGATTTCAATTGCTCCCACAGGACATGCTGGTAAACAGTTACCTAATCCATCACAGTATTCGTCATCTATAAGAACTGCTTTTCCATTAACTAATTCAATAGCACCTTCATGGCAAGCGTTAATACATAGCCCACAACCGATACATTTTTCTTGGTCTATACTTACTATATTTCTTTTCACTATTTCTTTCTCTCCTTTCGTTGACTGTTACTATTCATACATCACACTATTTCTTACGGGTTATTATCCTCTGTTCAATTTTTAGTATATCTGCGAATAGTTATTTTTGTCTTACAAAATATTAATTTTAATTTGTAACTCAATGATAATAGAAAATATGATTGGATTCGGTAGCCATGGCTACGAAATATATTCGTAATCAATCTTTATTCGTTATATTCTCTCTTTAAGTAGAAATGGTCATATTAGATAATACATATTCGTTGCTTATATAAAAATGGTCATTTTAGGTAATGCATACCCATTGCAACGATACTCCTAAATGTTATATAAAAAAGTAGGGAAACTATTTTCATAGCTTCCCCATTTCCAAACCGTACGTATATATAACGCATCATTATTTAATGTTTCATTTATTCTTTCATACAGTTATACAGTCTGTTCTGCTTTGTTGTTAGAGTCTTCTACTTTAATATCATAAGCTACATTACTATCGCCTGCTTCGGTCTTTTGAGCATCTTTACCAAGATATCCCGGGATCTCCATTCCCACCATCTTAAACATTTCATTCATCGGAGGAATGGATTTTAACATACCCGAAAGAAAATTAGCCGTTGTAGGACTTCCATCGCTCATACTATCCCACACATTAATCTTGTCGATCTGTATACCTTTAATTGCATCCACTTGAATCTGCATAAGCTTCTCCAGCTTTTCAGCAATCATCATTTGAGCAGCATTTGCTGGATCTCCACCAACTGATTGAACCAGTTGTGCATATCCCTGCGCTTGCTTAGTCAAAATTTCCTGAATACCCCTAGCTTCAGCTTCCATCCTCATGAAAACTGCATCTGCTTCACCATTTGCAAGGCGTCTTGCCTGTTCAGCTTTTGCTTCTGCTTCAAGAGCAAGTCTTTGCTTTTCAATTTCAGCTTTAACCAAAATATCAGCTTCAAGTGTAGCCTTTTCGCGTGCAGCACGGGCAAGCTCTGCTTCTTTTTCTGCAACATATGCTTCCTGTAAGGCCTTAGCTGCTTGTATTTTCTCCGATGCTATGGCTCTTTTACTAGCTTCGGCTTCATGCTCACGGCGTATTGCGTTGGACATCGCAACCGAAGCTGCCGATTCGTTCTCACCCTTTATTGCTTCCGCATCGGCTGAAGCCACTTGAATTCTTTGGTCACGACGAGCATTGGCTTCACCAATAGCACCGTCTCTTTCCTTTTCAGCAACGGTTTTTTTAGCGTCGTTTATAGCTTTTGCTGCTGCTTCTTTACCAAGCGCTGCAATATATCCCGACTCATCACTTATATCAGTCACATTAACGTTTATTAGTCTAAGTCCAATCTTTTTTAGCTCAGTTTCAACATTGCTAGACACCGCATCTAGGAATTTATCTCTGTCGGTATTTATTTCTTCAATTTCCATTGTGGCTATAACAAGTCTCAGTTGTCCAAATATTATATCCTTTGCTAATTCTTGTATTTCGTTATGTTTTAGCCCCAACAAACGCTCTGCAGCATTTTGCATTACTCCTGGTTCTGTTGAAATACCTACTGTAAAGCTAGATGGAACATCAATTCGTATGTTCTGTCGGCTTAAGGCACTCTTTAAGTCAACACTTATGGATATGGGTGTTAAGTCCAAAAACTCATATGCCTGTATAACTGGCCATATAAATCCTGCTCCACCATGAATACATTTTGCTGATAATGAAGAACCATCCTTTGCCTGGCCCACATTACCATAGATGACCATGATACGATCAGATGGACACCTTTTGTACCTAGAAACTACAAACAGAAATGTTGAAAAAGCTAGAATCACAATTACAACAAAAAGTATCGTACTACCTGGCATAAAATAAACCTCCTATACAATTTCTTTTTTTTCAGATAAATTCTTAGGTTCTACGATTAATACTCCGTCTGGAGTAAAATCAACAACTATTACTTTTTCTCCGGTCTTTATGTCTCTGTCAGAATTTGTTTGTGCACTAAGTTCACAAAGACGATCCTGAACGATAACATTCACTTTCCCGAGTCCACCTGCTGGGATGGTAAGATATACAACACCTTCTTTACCCACTGCGTATTCGTACTTCATACTACCACTTTGCTGCATTTTTAAAAAAGTATAAATTGTCCAAGCTACAAAGTACATAGCCAAAGTTCCAGCTGCAACAGCAAGTATAACTGCAAGAATTGATGAAAGGTTCCACTCAATAGCGGCAACACCCATCCATCCACCTACTGCGAAGAAAGCTATAATGCTTCTTAAAGTAAATAGACGCAATCCATCATGTGCATCGTCCACATCTGTCCCGTCATCGTCGAAAGAGCCATCGTCAAATGTACTATCTAAGTCAGATACATCTGTTTCATAATCATCAGGTAAATCTATTGAAGTGTCCATATCAGCTCCATCAACAGAATCAACATCAGCTCCATCAACAGAATCAACATCAGTTCCATCAACGCCATCAATATCTGTTCCATCTTGTTCGTTCGCAATTCCCAGCAGTTGCAATATAAATTGAATTAACATAATAATCGTAGCTGGGATAGCAACGGTTGCGAAAATTCTTTGCAACTGCGTAAACTCATTCCACCAATTCATGCTGACCTCCTTATTACACGGATTTTTTTACCTAAATGTTTTCTGTTAACTGGTTTGCACGTCTTTTTAATTCTAAAGACCACCAAGCAAAAACCATTGCTTTCAATGCAAGTTTAAGTTTTTCTTTTGCCCCATCATACGGTTCAACAAAATCTAACAGTTCTTCATCAATTCTCTCGGACAAAGTGTTTATATCTACTTGTGTATTTGGATCTTCAGGTATGAGAATATTACATAAACACTGATAGATTTCACTGTCGTCCATAATATCATCGGCACGATCTAGCAAATCTCCATTTACATAACTCAACAAATTAGCTGCATTCTCAATAACAAATGTATCCCTTAGAATGTTTATGAGAATAATTCTGGTTAGATGCCCTTTTGTATACTTTCTGTCAATGGGGTGATTAACGTATCCTCTTTTTATCCAGTTTTGTATAGTGCCTGGTTCCAGTCCAGTTATTTCACAGACCTGTGACAAAGTTATACCATTTGTGACTGAAAATATTCCTTGTAAAAGTCCGATAGACGAAACTGGTATAACTGTTCCCGGGAAAAAAACAGGTGCTTCCATTTTCAATCCCTCCCCCCTGACCTTACTTTTTTNTAATACATCATATGTATGTATCATCTCATACTCAGATTATATAACACNCTCATTCTATTGTAAAGTATGTTCACGTGACCATGTGAATTGTGTTGAGTCAACCAATTAAATTATCTCACTATATCTTTGAATTTCTTGGTTTTTCTTAAGATATCGTTATTCTTGTACCTTAGACATGATTCTCTTTTTATATTCTACAAATTGTTGAGTATATACCATATCGCGTTTTCTTGGTCTTTCTAAATCAATATTTAGGGATTCTATAAACTTACCCGGCCTTTGACTCATCACAACAATCTCATCCGAAAGATATATAGCCTCTTCAATGTCGTGGGTTATGAAAAGCACTGTCTTTTGATGCTTTTCCCATACCTTAGTAAGCCAGTCCTGCATATGATTGCGGGTTAATGCATCAAGGGCTCCAAATGGCTCGTCTAAAAGCATAACCGAACCTTTCATTAGCCATGTTCTTAATAACGCTACGCGCTGCCTCATGCCACCTGATAATTCGTCTGGATAAGCATTTTTAAATTCTTTAAGACCAAACTCTTCAAGCATTTTCTCTAAAAAAGTATTATCTGTATCTTTTAGGGTACCTGCCAATTCAAGAGGCAAAACAACATTCTTCCAAACATTTCGCCAAGGTAATAACAGATCTTTTTGTAACATGTAAGCAATATATGGCTTTGTATTTGCTATGTCGCTACCATTTACATATACAGAACCCGTATAGTCTTTTTCTAATCCTGCAATTACTCTAAATAAGGTACTTTTTCCGCAACCGCTTGGACCTATAATTGAGATGAAATTTCCTGCAGTAACTTTGAGATTGATGTTCTCCAGCACCTTTAGTTCTTTTTTGTCTAATATATATGATTTACTTAGATTTATTACTTCTACAGCCTGTTCCACCTTGACCTCCGTAAACTTCGCAATAACTGAACTTTTCACATATAAGAAGCTCAGCCAGATAATTTGGGCGTACATCACAAACTCCATATATGTATACATAATAGTTATCGTGCTCTTTTTGTCTTCTATAATTGAAAAATGCGTGCCTATAGTATTTAGCTTCATGAAATGCTGATTGGTGCTAATATTCATGTAACCGCTCAATGTGTCAGATAATCATTAGTGAATGCTTTCCTTACGTCAATTGTATTTTCTATAAAGCCATTTTCATATAACCAAGTACTATACCTTTCCCAAACTTCCTCTTTTTGCAATCCCCAATATGGAGCATCATCCTGGTATTTTTCAGCCAAAAACTTTTGACTTTCTATAACCAATTCTCTGTCAAGTTCAGGAACATTTTCAAGTAGTATTTCAGCTGCTGCTTCAGGATTTTCTATACAGAATGTGTATCCTTTTTCAATAGCACTCATAAATTTTTGTACCAACTGCTCATTCTCTTCGATCATCTTTTCACTTGTAATTATGACAGGAGTATAGTAATCGAATACTTCAGCTTCTTTTCCAAGGTCGATATAATTCAACTCGATACCTCTAAGTTTCGCTGCAATTCCGTCCCAGCCTTCAAATATCCAACCATAATCGATTTCACCTGTACCTGTTGTCTGGAAAAAATCAGCATCACCCGTTGTAACAATCTGTATTTTATCCGGATCTGCGCCTGCCTTTTCCATTAAATAACGTAAAGTTTTTTCCTCAAGGGGTGAGCCCCAACCACCGTATTTTTTATTTTCAAAATCCTTGGGTGAAGTAATGTTTTTTTCTGTTAAAGATGCGAAGCCTGATGAATTGTGCTGTATCACTGCTGCCAAAGATACAATCGGTATACCCTCTGCACGCGCAAAAGTAACATTTTCTTGATAGCTAACTCCAAATTGAGCTGAGTTGGATGCGACTAAGTGCTCGGCTGTACCTTCCTCAGGTTGAATTATCTTCACATTAAGCCCTTCATCTTTAAAATAACCTTCTGTTAATGCTACATATAGCCCAGTATGATTAGTATTTGGTGCCCAGTCCAATACAGCAATTATTCCTCGCTCATTGCTTTGTATTTTCCCACATCCCGTTAAGCAGATTACAAAAGTGAAAATGAAAAATAAAATTAAAATATTCTTAAATTTTTTCATGATATATGCCTCCTTCTAATAACTTTCTTTTCAATAAATGAAATTACAAAAAACAAAATCAAACTAAGAACAATAATAATGAATACATCTGCAAATACTGCAGCAGTATTATAAGTTTTCATAGCTCTTGTTAAAAAGATACCTAAACCTTCCTGTGCTCCCACCCATTCAGCAAGTACTGCTCCTGTTACACTGTATGCCACAGATATTTTTACTCCTGAAAAAAACTGAGGCATTGCCTGGGGTATTCTTACTTTCCATAAAATCTGCGATGGAGTAGCTCTCATAACCTGCAAAAGCTCATCTAATTCTGGCTCCGTGGATATCAACCCTTGCACTAGACCAACAGTTATTGGAAAGAAACACACAAGAGTTACAATAAGTATTTTAGGTAAAACTCCAAACCCGAACCATATCATAAATAATGGAGCAATCACATAAAGTGGTATGGTTTGACTTAAAACCATATAAGGCCATAATATTTTGTACAGAATTTTCATTCGTACCATCAAAAGCGAAACAACTATTGATAGCACCAACGCAGCAGTAAAACCCAAAAGCACCTCGTAACAAGTCACTGCTGTATGCCTTATAAGTACTGGAAAATACTCAATAAATGCTTCATAAACTGCACTTGGAGATGGAACAAGGTAGGCAGGTGTCTTGAAAACATATACCAAGCCTTCCCACAAGATAATTGCAACTATAAAGGAAATTGGTAAAATTAATTTATCAGCTATTTCTGAATTGGATTTATTTGTACTTATAGATTTTTTCATTCATTGTCACACCTTTTGGTTTATAGTCAATTTTAATTACCGAAACAACTTTAATTAATTAGGTTAGCTGTGCAATTGTGGCGCATTGCTAAACTTCTACAAGCTTGTTCTAGGTATAAATGCCTCACCTGAAAGGTTTATTACAACTGTAGTATGCGGGGTTTTATGAGCTTTTAACACATGAAATGAATTATGTGATTATTACAATCAAAAAACCGCCGGGAATAGGCGGTTGAAACCAAAATCACCCTTCCCTACGCCGGAATTAACCGGATCAGGTTTGTACGGTCGGAGTTTATAACTCCCTCTCAGCCATATACCATTGGCTCCCGTAGGCATATATTCAATTGAATTAATACAATCATAGTATAGCATGAAAATAATGTCAAGTTAAAAACTTCTTAAAAATTCACCTTATGTAAATCACTTTTTGAACTAGCTGCATAGTATATAGTAAATAAATATTTCAAAGGAGGATGCGGTACAAGATGATTGAATTCGATTACAACGAATTAAAAAACCAACTTAAGAATGATTTGAAGGCTATAATTAAATCAGAGTTGGAGGCAGAGCAAGATATTGAATTCAATGAACGGGAAGAAACTAAGCTAAGACAGTTTAACAAACAGGTAAATTACAATGCTCTAACTCAAAAACAGTACCAAGGACAGAATGCAGATCACGACAGCGATAGCGATAGCGATTCTCATGCATGGAATGTATCAGCCAGTGCTGCAGAAAATGTATCAAAGAACAAAGCAATACAGGATAATGATACCACTGTTAAGGTAGACCCTAATAAGAAATACTGCTAAAAGTAACGCTATGGTGTAGCATATAAAATATATGCCACACCATAGACAAATATAGATATTGTCTATGGGAGGAGATGTATTGTAGTGGATGCTACTAAGTGTTCTCAAAGAGAACATGTTCAGTTAAACTCGCAGGATCTAGACCAAGAACAAAATGTGCATATGGATCCTGTTCAGACTAACTCTCAAAACGTTCATATAGTTATTAGCAAAGATAATTATTGTAGTGTAATAACTGGAAATGTGTATATAGAAAAAAACCGCAATGTTGTAAAGGATGTGGCTATTCTTCTTTTCTTCGGCTACGAATGTAATACACCTGTTTACAAAACTAAATCTGATATGAACGGGAATTTCAAAATCGAAGATTTGCCTCCGGGGTTTTATACTATTGCAGCAAGCTATTATGATTATCCAATAAAAAAAGCTTTTATCAAGCTACTCCCTGGGCAAACTGTGCATCAAACAATTATATTTTGATAATATGAAATATTGGTATACTTAATTCAATTTGACCCCTTACACTCATGAAGATCAACACTAACGTAAGCACTATTTCAGTTACTAATATTGCAGGAATGCCCAACATAAATGTACGATTTCTTATTTTATGGTGAAAAACAAGACAACCAATAAACACACCCAATCCTGCACCAAATACAGCCAAAATTATGAACTTCTTCTCAGCCAATCTCCATTTATTATGTACAGCCCAATATTTATCAAATCCAGTCAAAATGAATCCAATACTGTTAATTAACACTAAATAAATACAACAAATATAAACTAATTCTTTTTCCATACTTTCTTTAAAACCTCTTTTCAGAGTACCATTATATCATGAATTATGTTAATTCATAATATAATTGCGCATGTGCATTTTTGCGTTAGCAAAGGTTACACGCGCATAAGTTCCTCTTTAGGACATTGTACAGGTATTAATATTAAAACTACACCACAAATTCTTTTATGAGGGTATTATAGCATAGATAGAAAATATTAGTATACAATATGAATTTGCATGCAAATAGGCAGGGCTAAGCCCTGCCTATAAGACGCTGAATTAAAATCTATAGTCCAAGAGTTGTTAAATGTCTGCCAATATGCTTCTTCAATGTTTCGGCATACTCGGCTTCATATTCATACATAACGTCATAGAACTCGTCCCTGAACAATGATTTACCATTTTCATCCTCGGCTTGGAGTAAAAGACCATAAGTAATATGCATCACCTGTCTTGAATCATCCATATCCATAAGCTCACTAAGCTGCTCATCTTTCAAATCATTGAGGGCAGGGATATTTTCTTCTTTTGCTCCAATATGATAATATTTTCTTGCTTCGTCTAAATGCTCTAATGCAAATGCATGCATTCTTCTATATAGATCGGGATCGTGTTTAGCTATTACTCTAACAGCTTCCAACCAGTTTGTTCCAGCTGTTTTTAGATGGTAGTTTCCATGTGTTTTTTCGCCAACAACAGGAAAAACTTTGAACTTATCGCTACCAGAATGCACACTTATTTTATATCCAAAATGTTCTGCTATTGCACAGTGTATAGAAAATTCTTCTGTAAATTGTTCTAAGTCTCCGATGTAATCTATTCCTTTTTGGAACTCACCACAAAATCTTGGAGCAAGGCTTGTTATTTCTACATCTGCATCAATTAACTCTGCAGCTACGAAATAATGAGAGGCCGGTGATGTGGATGTCAACGTTTCGTCTATCGACATTTCAAAATCTATTGACCTGTCACATTTTGCAATAAGATTGTGGTAAATATCCACTGAATGATGGATAGCACCGCCATATACACATGCCATACGTACCAAATCATCCTCTGAAATGTTAAAATTGAATTCCCCTACTTTAAAACTTTTATTTGAATATTTTTCTTCCCACTTTTCACGCTCTGCAGCAGGAAAACTTTGATACTTCTCCTTTAGGTCAGCAATATCAGCGTCGGCTGCAGCATTGTCAATATGTTCAGAACAGTCAAGAGTAATCATTGTCATGCCAACATCCAACGACATTTTAACTTCCTCAGCAGTTTTTAAATGGTCACCGTCAGCCCCATATCCTTTTGTATATCCTTCTTGAAATACAGCCCAAGCTGCTGAAGAAATTACATCTTCATAGGTTCTGCCTGTTAAATTTAATTCACGTATAGATTGTTGAGCCAGTACAGGAAATACATCCAAGTCTCTGACAGTCTCAATATGCCCAGGAGAAGCTAAACCTAAGCGATCTCCAAGACCTATGGTAATCTTTTTACCCTTATGGCTTTGAGGATTGGTATATGGGAAAATTGCTCTTATAACATCGCAGTTTTCATTTGACAAAGGACAAACCTTTATTTTTATACCATCTTGCTCAATTATTGTACCTTCTAAATCTTCAAGACGGCTGTCTTCTCCGATAACTAAAAGGCATTTCTCTTCATCACCACGAGCCATCATTACTATTGCATTACCAACCTCATTAATGGAGCGTGGATAAACTCCGTACTCTGAAAATCCCTTTTCAGCTTCTTGCTTGAGTGTTTCAACCTTAATTTCCTTTGAGTCAAAGTGTTTTAAAAAGTCTTTCCATTTACTCATGTAATTACTCTCCTTACTTTAATATATGTTTTATGTATTCATATTTACACCTAATATACATTATAGGTGTAAGCGCTTTCTTATTCAAGCATTTTGCAGTTGCATATATTTTATTCCACTGCAATACATAATGTTGTTATACCAGAAAGTATATCATCACTTATTGTGCACTTAACCATCATTATAATTACTTCGCAAAAGCCATTATTTAATTCATTGAGTCAGAAATTCTATATGTCAATATATTCATTTACAAAAGTCCTATTAACTAAACATAAAGTTTTAACTAATTTTTCTATATTCCAGGACGCTTTCTATATTGCAACGGAGATAAACCCGTTACTTCCTTGAATACTCTACCAAAGTGAGTCTGACTTTCAAAGCCTGCCAATTCAGAAATTTCCATTACACTTTTTCTAGTTCCTTTCAAAAGCTTTTGAGCTTCCTTGATACGAATACTGTTCAAATACTCAATAAAAGTAAAACCTGTGGTTTTTTTAAATGATCTGCTCAGGTGGGATGGTGTAATGAAAAATTCATCTGCAACCTGTTTCAGTGTAATTTTCTTCTTATAGTTCTCGATTAAATAAAGGGCCACCTCAGACATTTTGTTTTGTAGGCTGCTACGATATCTTTGCTGCTCATCAAACTTTTCCATGTTTCTATTAATAAAAAGTAATAGCTCTGTTAGGAGGATCTTTTCATATGTTAGATAACCTTTTGGTTTTCTTCTATCCTCTTCTACCATTTTTAATAGAATTGATTGCACAAAACTCTGCTCTGTTACATTTAGGTTTATTACTTTATGGTCACTTAAAAAACAACTCAATAAATCATCTTCATCTTCTAATAATGGAGCGATGAATTCTTTCTTGAAATTTATTACAATTCTCTCATGAACAGAATTGTTAGAGTCCATAGTTTTATGGATGTCTTGAATGTTTATAAGAACAATATCACCTTTTACCACTGAATACACTTTATTTTGAATAAAATAGTTTCTGCGCCCATCTAGCAAATAATATATTTCAAAATCATTGTGGTAGTGGCAAGATTTCATATTAAAAGTGCTGTCGTGCTTATGTCTTGCGATATAAAAGGGTTGTTCATATTCTTTTAGCGTTTCTTCCATGTTAATACCTATAATATCTTATCCTCTATAAAAAGAATTCTTTGTGACTAAAGCCAATACTTCTTTAATCTGATATAAAAAAAGATAATCATATTATAATTGAAAATGTTACATAAAGCAAAATTTGTTTAATTATAATCATAAACTATATGAATTCGATATTTTTAACCCATTTTAAGAGATTTTTGCACAAAGCTTTAGCTATGTAACTACTCGAATAAGCAGCTGAAAATTACAGTAAATATATGGTCTCAAGCTTAATTGAATAGACAAATAGCCACTATTAATAGTTACTTTGCTCATACTCATAACGTGTAGGATAGAATATGATTATAATGATTAGTTTTTTTTATGGTAATTTACAAGAAAAATTACTCTATGCACTCAGAAAGCAAATGCATTGTCAACTCTTTTGCTTTCATTTCGGTTATGATTTCATCAAGTTTGGCCACATCATATGGATTAAAATGAAGGAGGACTATCGAGCCACCTTTTGCTTTTTTTGTAATGTGGGCAAAAACCTCCTCAGCAATTGGGTCAAGAGGTTCGGTTTTTAAATTATGGTGCCTTAAAACAGCGTAATAGCTTTCTATATTCCAGCCTATAGGAATATAGCCCAGCTCAGAAACAATCCGTAAAATCCTCTTACTCTCATTTCCTGCGCCGCCTGGGAGACGTATAAAGGGAGATTCCTGTTTCATTCTATCAAGATAATCTTGCCCCAGGACTTCCGAAGCTGTTGATTCCCATTCTAGTATCTCTTTCTTAGCCTCTTCGTTCTTTAATTCAGTAAGCCATTTATGGTTCTGTGTGTGGTTACAGATTATGTGACCATCTTCAATGGCTTGCTTCCACAATTCTTCATTAGCTTTTAAATACTTTCCGACTACAAAAAAAGTACATTGTACCTCATGCTTTTTCAATACTTCAAGGGCATTTTTTACTGACCTACGGTCGCCTCCATCGTCAAAAGTAAGGCAAATCCTGGTATCATCATCAAATGTCCGAATTGGATAAATGAACTCAGGTACATCCTCCACCTGAGGAGTAGGGGTAGTGCTTATAGTCGAAACAGATTCTGGTGATGGTGTTGGCGTGTCTTCCGGTTCAGGGGTGGGGCTTACAACCAAAACAGACTCGGAAGATGGTGTTGGTGTAGCTTGCACTTCTTGGGCAGGGATCTCGGCCAAAACAGACCCCGAAGATGGTGTTGAGGATGGTATTGGTGTAACGACCTCTGTTCCATGCTTAGAGGGCTCGGTATGAATAGATGAAAAAACAGAATAAACCTCATTTGATTTATCTACGCCTGCCACATTTATATAAGTACTACCCTTTAGACTTATCAGCGCAGTTGCAAATACTGTCAAAAGAGCAAAACGGTATTTTTTCATTCATACATCCCCTTAGATTAATAAAAACGGCTTTCAACCAATTCTCATTTTAATAAAGAATGCCATTGATTATCAAAATTTGGTAATATTTCATGGTTTTCAACTGAAACCTTCTTACTTCGTGGTTTACGATTTGTTTATTGTACAATAAAATACCAATAGTTGCAAAAGGATTTAAAAAGCTCAATGGTGATTCTACAGTATCGTATNTAGAACAAAATATGTTAAAGAAACTGGGAATATGTTTTTAAGCTAATTATATAATCGATAACGGTAGATACAAAACCCGCATTTCCATAGATTTACCATGCTAATGCGGGTTGTTTTAATAATGTTATTTTGTACAAACATTATTCGTTGTACGTATTTTTGTATCAATTTGTAGTATATTTAAGTTATTCCCGTGAGGTTTCCTACAAATATTTATTATAATTGGTTTCCCACAAGTGCCTTATATTATCATACAGTTTATTCAAACTTATAAATTGTTATATGATGATATAATTCTCCCGCCCTTAAAATAGGAGAAGGAAAATGTTTATGCTTCATTGCATTAGGGAAAAACTGTGTTTCAAGACATAGTCCACTCCATTTGCTGTGAATTGCTCCATCCTTACCAGCTACTTGAGCGCCTATGCTGTTTCCTGAATAAAATTGTATTCCCGGCTTTGTCGTGTATACCTTCATCCTGCGATTACTTGAAGGATCAAAGAGCTCGGCTGCAAATTCAGGTTCTTTCCCACTTACATTTAACACAAAGTTGTGGTCATATCCACCACCGTTTTTAATATGTATACTGTCGGACTTAATGCCAGGTTCAATGGTTCGAAAATCTCTAAAATCCATCGGTGTCCCTTCAACGCTTAATATTTCCCCTGTAGGAATGCATTCTTCATTATTAAAGGTAAACTTGTCGGCATTAATTTTTAGTTGATGGTTGAGGATATCTCCTGAGTTATGACCTGATAGATTAAAATAACTGTGGTTAGTTAGATTTATTACAGTATCTGCGTCAGATTTAGCTGTATATTCAATTGATAAGCCATTATCTTCAGTTATGGAATAAGTAACAGTAACATCTAGGTTTCCTGGATATCCTTCTTCTCCATCCACACTCAAATAATGCAATTTCAATGTATTCTCATTATGCTCTATTACATCCCAAATGACTTTGTCAAAACCAATTGTCCCTCCATGAAGATGGTTGTTTCCATCGTTTTTAACAAGCTTGTATTCTTTCTTGTTCAATTCAAATACAGCGCCTTCGATTCTATTAGCGTGACGACCTACAATAGCTCCAAAAAATGGACTATTTTGATAATCTTCTAAATTGTCACAGCCCAATACAACATCAATTTGCTTCTGGTCCTCATCAGGAACATACAAAGATACAACTATTCCACCATAATTTATTATTTCAGCCTTCATGCCCTTCGAGTTGGCAATAGTATAAAGTATAACCTCATCACCATCTTGTGTTTTTCCAAATACTCTCTCCTGCATTTTACAACCTCCCCTTCTTTAAATACCTCAAATAATGGTTTCTTATCTTAGTATTTAGTAGTTATTACTGCATTTAAATTATATCACTTTAAAATAAATTTTCCATCTTTTTCTTATCCATTGATACTATTGATTAACATAATATGCCGTAAAAACTTGACAAATTCCAGTATCTGAAGGTATATTGATATAAAGGTAAAAATATGTAAACATAAAATTGTAATATATAAATTATTCATTATGTAATCCGTTCTTCGAATTGTCCAAAAATGTTGTGTATAATAACAGCTATTGTATAGAGGTGTAATAAGTGAATAAAGTTGTCCTTATAGACGATGAACCTTGGATTTTAACAGGATTAGAAGAATTACTTAACTGGGAGGCAGCAGGGTTTAAAATTGTTGCAAAGTTTACTGATCCTCAAGTTGCTTTAGAACAAATCCACAAGATAAAACCAGATGTGGTTTTTACCGATATACGAATGCCAAAAATGTCTGGCATTCAACTTATTTCTTCCTTAAGAGAGAAAGACCCTGATATAGAATTTGTCCTTATCAGCGCCTATAAAGATTTTGAAGCTGCATGTAAAGCTCTTGAATATGGAGTATTCCAATATATTTTAAAACCTTTCGTTCAAGAAGAAGTAGAAAACACTATTCGACTTCTTGATAAAAAAATAACCGAGCGTAACGGACCTATTTCCATTAACCCCGATGAACCGAACAATTTGACTTCTCCAAAGATAGAGCAGCTCTTCCATACTGCAGCTCGGTATCCTGTGTGCTGTTTAAATGGTCTGGTTCCAACATTCGTTCGGAGCCAGGCCGTTTAACTTTCATGCAATCTTTCATTGCCTTTAATATTCTTAATTATGTGTATTCTGAACATGGATACACTGAAAATTGCTTTACCTTTTGCAAAAATGACCATGTTAGAGCGCTAGCCTAAAATATCTAGCATCGTAAAATACCATAGATTAATGTTCTTGTCATTTACTTCAACAGATCCTATAATGCAGCTTAAGGAGATGATTTTTATGAGTACAATATGTTACAGTTTCCCACAAGGAAAGAAAAAAGCTTTAACCATGAGCTATGATGATGGTCAAATTTTTGACAGAGAGCTCATCGACATTTTTAACAAATATAATATTAAAGGTACTTTTCATTTAAACTCGGGTAACTTTGATAAAGAACAATTTGTTAAATCCGCGGAAATAAAGAACTTGTATAAAGGTCATGAAGTCTCAGTTCATACCTTAACTCACCCCTTTCTTACTCAAATTTCGAAGGAAGAGATTATTAGGGAGATAATGGATGATAGAAGAAATCTTGAGTCGCTCACGGGCTATCCTGTTCGAGGAATGTCTTATCCGTTCGGTGATTATAATGACGAATTGCTTAATATACTCCCTGTGTTGGGAATTGAATACTCAAGAACGGTACATTCTACAGGAAACTTTGAATTGCCATCTAATTTTTTAACTTGGCATCCCACATGCCATCATAACGAAAATTTGCTTGACAAAGTGGAAGAGTTCAAAAAGACCACTCCTTGGGAAAAACTAACTCTATTATATGTGTGGGGACATAGTTTTGAGTTTAACAGACAACAAAATTGGTGCTTAATTGAAGAGTTCAGTAAACGTGTTTCCTTTGACGATTCAGTTTGGTATGCAACAAATATAGAAATAATGGATTACATGAAGTCTTTACATAACCTTAAGTTCAGTGCTAACAGAAAAATAGTTCATAATACTTCAGCTAATCCTGTTTGGATAAGTGTCGATAGGCAACCTGTAAAAATTGATCCTGGTGAAATTGTTAATTTGTAATTTAATATAAGTCATGATTTGGGCAAAAAAGATGGCAATACGGTTTTTGAGATGAATAACACATTTTATCCCCAAATATATCCAATTACGCTCAGTGTTGTAATGATAATGTAAGAGATTTGTAAGTTAACATAACTCAATCTTATGTTAATATATTTTATGCTTACAATACATGTACTACCTTGTAGACGAGAAGTTGTAAGTTCTGGAAGCGTTTTGCATTAAGAACAAAGAGACACCACTACTTTAATACGAGGAGATAAATATGATTAAAAAACATAAGATTTTCTTTATTTCAACCATTTTATCGATAGGACTGTTTGCATCCGTCCCATCCTTTGCGAAACAGAACATTAACCTAAACACTGCAAGTGAATGGGCAAAGCCTGAAATTTCAAAAGCTTATAACTATAATCTGCTAACAAATAAAGTAACGAATAATTATACTAGCTATATCACGAGAGAAGAGTTTACTGAATTGACTATTAAATTATATAGGTCTCTTAGCGGTAAAGAGTTGCCTAATGTAAACTCCAACCCATTTAGTGATACACAAAATCCTAGTGTAATTGTTGCAAATGAATTGGGCATCGTCAATGGCATAGGACATGGATTATTCGCGCCAAATAATACTGCTACACGTGAAGAAATTGTTGTCATGCTATATAGGACATTAAAAGCAGCAAGACCCAACAGTAATGTTGAGAGCGAAATCCTATATATATTTAAAGATCAAAATACAATATCAAAATGGGCTGTTAATGAGGTTATCTATTTGTGTAAAACCGGGGTTGTAAACGGAAATGAAGATAAAATGTTTGTTCCTGGCGCATACACCTCAAAAGAAGAAGCCATAGCCTTCCTTCAAAGAATGTATGAGAATTTTGGCGGTCGGTATATCGAATCGAATGATTTACCCTCACGCAGTGGTAGTAATAGCTATGTTGCAGGGCAGCTACAAACTCTACTGTCGCAAGAAATGGAAAAACCATACCAATGGGGTGCAACAGGTCCTAATAGCTACGATTGTTCAGGATTAGTATACTCTGTTTATGGTAAACTGGGAATCTCACTACCAAGAGTATCAAGAGATCAAGCAAAGGCAGGAGTATACGTGTCAAAGGACAACTTGCAGTATGGCGATTTAGTGTTTTTTGCTGCTGATGGCAAAACTGTAAATCATGTAGGAATATATGTCGGTGACGGGAAGTTTGTACACGCTCCTTCAACGGGAGATGTAGTTAAAACATCCTCACTTTCTTCGGCATATTATAGTAGAACTTATTATACAGCAAGACGAGTAATAAGATAGATTGCACGTATTTAACAACAACACAGGGGGACGGTTCTTTTGTGCTAATTAGCACAAAAGAACCGTCCCTCTGTGTTCCCTTTCTTTATGTTTGTGATATAATATACATTAATGTAAAATAAAGTTTGGGGTGTATATAATGAATTCTGAGTCAATAATTAATAAAAACGACATAGGCAATAGCCTAAGTAAAGCTCCGAGTTTGGTCGAAACGGGGTTACTTTATTCTATAGTAGGACTTTTACTTATGACTTTAGGCGTATATGTACAAAATAAAAACTTTGCTACTGGAATACTCGTCACTGAATACATAATCATATTAATCCCTTCTGTTTTATTGCTAGTAATTAGAAAATACAATGTAAAACAAATTCTTAGACTCAACCCTGTCAGCTTTCTAAATCTTTTTATCATAATGTCAATAATGTTTTTTTCAATGTGGATTGTTACAGTAATTAATTTTTTTAACCTTTGGCTGATAAATACTATTTTTGGAAATGTTATTATACCTCCCCTTCCAATAAGTGAGACACCTTTACTTGTAAATCTATTATTAATAGGAGTTTCAGCTGGAGTTTGTGAAGAAGTAATGTTTAGAGGGGTTATTCAGCGAAGCTTTGAGCGCTTTGGTAAGACTTCTTCCATAGTTATAACGGCTTTTCTCTTCGGATTATTCCATATGGATTTTCAAAAACTAATAGGAACATTTCTTCTTGGAATTATTATTGGTTTTATTGTTTATCGTACTAATTCGCTATATGCTGGAATGTTTGCACACTTTGTAAACAATTCAATCGCTGTATTAATAAATTATATCTCTGATAAAATTACACCTTCTGAGATTTCTGCTATGCAGGCAAATGAGAACTTTGTTAATGATTATTTTAACACGCTCAATGCTATGCCTTCTGTTCAAAAAGTAGGTGTAATAGTGGTTTGGTTAGTAATTGTTGCTTTTTGCTCTGCTGCTTTAGCTGGGCTTATTTGGGCATTTGTAAGAAACACTTCTACAACCAATAAATCCGTTCTTTCTTCAAGCACAGGTAAAGTCTTACCTGGTATCTTGGCTTATTTACCGGGTTTAATCATTGTAATAGTAGTTTATATAATTATAGGTCTGAATCTTGCGTCAGTGCCTCTTAATTTCTTATTAATGGCTTTTAGGTTATGATGTTTAATAAACATAACAGCATAATCAAAAATAATTTACCGCATTTTTGAGTAATGCTTTACCACCAGTCTCATAAACACATCAGCTTGGAAGATACTAATGTATCTTCTTTTAGCTGTGCGACAAAAGCCAATTAAGAATATCACTATATACATTGATTGAGTTTTTTTCATTTAATATTTCATGTCGCATTTCAGGGTATAGTTTCATTTGAACATTGAGACCTTCATTTTTGTATAGTTCATACAACTTCTTAACTCTTTCACCATAGTAACCTACCGGATCTTCTTCACCTGATAGAATAAGCATTGGTAAGGAACGTGGAATCTTATTGAGTTTATTGCGCAGGTACATGTCTTTAAATGCTTTAAGCATATAATAGTAAAAACCAATAGAAACTACTCCACCACAAAGAGGATCTTGCTCATATTTTTCAACCGTTTCTTCATCTGTGCTTAACCATGCAAACTTATGTTTTGCATTTTGGATCCTTTTATTGTAATTTCCAAAACTTAACTTATCAAGAAAATGGGCTTTTCTTTTTTCACCAAATAATTTGCATTGGATAATTGCCAAGCATCTTCCGGCTGTGATATCAATTCCCTTTTGCATTGCTGACCCCGACATAATTACTCCAGAAATTCCATCTCCAAAACGTGTAATATAATCTTGTGAAACAAATGAGCCAAAACTATGACCTAATACATAAATGGGTTTGTCTGGGTACTTTTCTCGTATTTCTTTGTAGAGGATATACTCATCCTCTACTATATTGTTAAAACCATCTTTACCTATTACACCAAGTTCACTTATACTATCTGCAGTTTTTCCATGCCCTCGATGATCATTTGCATATACTACAAAACCATTTTTATTTAAAAATAGTGCAAAATCCTCATATCGCAACGCATGCTCGGACATACCATGAAAAATCTGAACAATTCCTTTAACTTCACGTACATTTTCCCATACGTACAGGTATATACTTTTTCGGTCTTTACCTGAAAATTTCATTTCGCGTTTTGAATTGGATTCCATAAGTATTGCCCCCAATATAATATTGTTTTATAAAAATATATTTATTTGCTTAGCAATTAACAACGAGAGAACACCAGCACACTTCTAATGTCTCATTGCACTATTGCTATTTTAATATAATCTCTCTAACCGAACTACGCTCAATCAACTTTGGAGGAAACAAAATTGTCTTACCTTCGAAACCTTGTATCATGGATAATATCATCTTAGCTGCAGCTTCTCCAAGCTGATCTGCAGGGTGCGCAATACTTGTAAGATCTCCAAACTTNGCAAGTTCGGAATTATCTATTCCAATAACAGATATATCAGAAGGTACGTTAATTCCGTTTTTACTTATATAACTAATTAGCATCATAGCTGTAACATCATTATAACAGAGCACTGCAGTACATTCTTCCAATATGCATTTATAAAGGGGATGTCCATGAATTACTTGTTGCATATCTTCCTTTGAATGCCAAAAAATAAGGTGTTCTTGAATGGGGATTTGATAATTAGAAAGCGCTTTAACATAACCAAGATATCGTAAATGAGCTTGCCTATTACTGTGCGGAAATATTCCAACAATATTTCTATGTCCTTTCTTAATTAGGTACTCGGTTGCGACATATCCTGCCTTTTCATCGTCTAGAGCGATATAAGGTACGGACAGCTCTGAATAGAAAGAATCTATAAATAATAGTGGAAGCCCGCTTTGTATTGCTTCTTGATATAAATCTATATTTACGCAAGGTAAAGCACTTCGTGTAGGTTCAACAATAAGTCCATCCAAATCTCTTTTCATCATTAGCTGTAACGCTCTGGCTTCGCCTGCTACTAAATTATTATTGGATATAAGTTGAACAGCATAACCCTCTGCTGATAGTACACTCTCAATTCCCCGAATGATGCCCGGAAAAACGCAATTGTCGAGAAAGGTGGAGATTAACCCAATAGTTTTTGATATTATTCTATTATTACTGTTTTTCAAACTATTATGTAGATCTAGAGAAGAGATGTAGGTACCACTGCCTTGAATACGAGTAATTAATTTACGTTGTTCAAGAATGTCAAAGGCACGACGGATTGTTTGACGCGAACAACCAAATGTTTCACATAGTTTAGACTCTGAAAGAAATTTTTCATTTGGTTTATATTTGCCCTCAGCGATCTGTTTCTCTGTCCAATTCACTATTTCCATGTATTTGGGAGATTTAGTCATATTACTACCTCTCTTGTAATTAGTTTTCTATTGGATTTTGATAGCAAAATAATTACGAAACTATTCAACCTTGATAATATTCTATAGTGTGTATTTCTATTTTTGTGTAGTTATATGGATTAACGACCCATTCTTTTATTAATTACAATAATAATACAATTTAGTTGTAATTACAACTAAAAATTCGCTATCGAATTTTGTGCAATTGTTATTCTTCATTATAATATTTATAATACAACTGAAATCAATAAGTTAAAATCAGTGTCATATAGGCATATTGTCTTTACCCTGCGAAACTGCTATACTTAATTTGGGTGAATAATAATGCATGAGTATAACTTTGACGAGCTAATAGTAGATATTCATTATTACAACCATAGAATATGTACACCCTCCTGGGAGATAAAACCCAGAATTGCTCCTTTCATTAATTTTACATATGTTGTATCAGGTAAGGGAGAATATGTTATTGATGGTGTAAGACATTCCGTAAAGGGCGGAGATTTAGTTTGTGTGCAAAAAGGTTGTAGTGAATATGCCAGCTCTGATCCTGAGTACTTAATGGATTGTTATTGTGTGAATATATTTGTCTACGATCTTAAAGGTAATGAAGTTAAGTTACCCTTTAATATAGTATCTCACATAGGTATACGCGAGGATATTATTACTCTATTTCAAGAAATGACAGCCATCTGGCTATTGCGAGACACCTGTTATAAACTAAAATCCCGAGCAACTTTTATGATGATTCTGGCCAAGTGTTATCAGGCTATTTTTACTAATAACATTAGTAACGATAATGTTACTAACAAACGGATACGAATGATTTTGCAACATGTATTAGATCATTACTATGAACCCCTCTCTGTTAAAGAGATGGCAAAAATGACAAATCTCAGTCCTCTTTATTTCGGTACCTTATTCAAACAAGAGACCGGACTGACATTTCGGCAGTATTTAACAAATATCAGAATAAATCAAGCTGAAAACCTGCTATCAAGCGGTATGTATAACGTAAGTGAGGCCGCTGCAGAATGTGGTTTTTCTGATGTTTTCTATTTCAGCAAAGTATTTAAAGAACACAGAGGTATATCTCCCTCAGAGGTTATTAAATCTTAGTCAGGGTATTTTAGGTAAGATTAAGAATTTCTTTCATTAAAAATCCAATCCATGAAAATTATAAATTATACTTGCTTTTTTCATCTTAAAACTGTTATCAAAATGATAGAATTCAATTAGGGAAAAGGGAATCAAAAATTATTATGTAGAAAACCCTACTCTTTATTTCTTTGATATTTGAGATACCAATTAAAATTGTCTACATTTTCAGTAATTAGAAGGGAGAAGTTACTTTTTTCAAGTAACATGGAATTATATGAACTTGCCTAAATTCGGAGAAAATTCTTCATACAACTGCTGGTTAACTTACCGCAAAATTGAAAATTCTGAGGTGTTGAAACAATATATCGGAACATTTTCTAATGTTTCAGCTATTGGTAAATTGCCTATTTTAAGTACTGCACTGAATGAGTTAAGTTTCGGTCTTGAGAAAATGCTCGGTATATCACCTAAGTGTGTTTCAAGCAATAACAGCGGAATAATTATTGGCGTATCTAGTTATATTAATACTCTATCGAATGACGATATTAATAATCTAAAAGATGATGGATATATCATTAAATACTATAACCAGAATATTATCATTTCAGGTAAAAACGACAGAGGTGTTCTATATGGCGTGTTTGCTTTTCTAAGACTTGTACAGTTGGAAACTCCCCTCCACAAAATGAACATGATCGACAATCCCTCTAACATGTACCGTATGATAAATCAATGGGACAATTTTGATGGAAGCATAGAGAGAGGATATGCAGGTAACTCCATATTCTATGAGAATAATAAATTTATTAAAAACAAACAAAGAGTTCAGGACTACGCCAGGCTGCTAGCTTCAGTTGGAATAAACTCAATTGTACTAAATAATGTTAATGTACACTATCATGAAACAAGGTTTATTACAAAGGTTTATCTACCCGAGATTGCGCGGTTAGCTGATATCTTCAGAAAATATGGCATTACAATCTTCTTGTCTGTAGATTTTGCAAGTCCGATTGAATTAGGAAATCTGTCCACAGCAGACCCCTTAGATAAATCTGTGGCAAAATGGTGGCGTGATGCTGCAACAGAAATATACCATTTCATACCGGATTTCGGTGGATTTCTTGTAAAGGCCGACTCTGAAAGTAGACCAGGACCTTTTACATATGGTAGAGACCATGCTGAAGGAGCGAATATGCTTGCATCAGCATTAAAACCTTATGGCGGAGTGGTAATATGGCGCTGTTTTGTGTACAATTGCAAACAAGATTGGCGTGACACAAAGACAGATAGAGCCAACGCTGCATATGATAATTTCATGCCCCTTGATGGACAGTTTTTAGATAATGTTATACTGCAAATAAAAAATGGACCAATGGATTTTCAAGTTAGAGAGCCAGTATCACCTTTATTAGGAGGGCTTAGAAATACAAATCAAATAATGGAGCTGCAAATTACTCAAGAATACACAGGTCAACAAAAACATGTTTGCTTCCTTGTCCCCCAATGGAAAGAGATATTGGATTTTGATACTCTTTCGAAAGGAAAGGGTTCAACCATTAAAAAAATAATCGCAGGAGAGGTTCACCCACAAGAACATTGTGGTATTGCTGCTGTTTCAAACATTGGTAATGACTTAAATTGGACAGGACACCAACTGGCACAAGCAAACCTTTATGGCTATGGAAGACTTGCATATAATCCAGACCTAAGCGCTGAAGATATTGCAGAAGAATGGGTACGCCTCACTTTTTCTTCAAACGATATAGTAGTAAAAACTATATGCGACATACTCCTGAATTCATGGCAGACATATGAAAAATACACAACACCACTAGGAATTGGATGGATGGTAAATCCTAATCATCATTATGGACCAAATGTTGATGGATATGAGTACTCACATTGGGGCACGTATCACAGAGCAGACTTATTCGGTATTGGAGTTGATCGGAGTATTGAAACCGGAACAGGCTTTGCCGGGAAATATATTGGAGAAAATGCGCAAATGTATAACAGTATTGATTCTTGCCCTGAAGAATTATTGCTCTTTTTTCATTACGTCCCATATAGATATATGCTAAAATCAGGCAAAACACTAATACAGCATATATATGACTCTCATTTTGAGGGGGTTGCACAGGTTAAAGAATTTAAAAAACAATGGCTCTCCCTTAAAGCACACATAGACGAAGAAAGATTTAGTAACGTTTTAAATAGGCTTGATGTTCAAATAAAGGATGCAATTGAATGGCGTGATGTTGTAAATACATATTTTTACCGAAAAAGTGGAATTCCCGACGAGAAAGGAAGGAAAATATATTAGTATTATTCCAATATTTATTACTCTTAGAAATTAAAATGCCTCCATTATACAAATTTTATTTATGATGAAAGAGTTCGACTGGAAGCACCAAATCATGAATAAACATTGTTAAAGACATCTATTTACAGAAAATTATCATGAGGCAAAGCGTGTACAAAAAGAAAGGAATATGTTATTGGTATGATGAAACTAATTTTAACCGCAAGAAGTAAAACAGATAATACTACTGATTATTCACCGCTTGATAAGCATGGCCTTCAATCAACAATAAAACATCAGGGTGGAAATGGAAGTTCTGATAACCCTTTTAAAATACAGATGCAAATTTCAAATTTGAATGAATCAATTTGGTCTGGAGTCATTCATATAGAGCTTCCCTTTACCAAACAAGAGCCACGTTATTTCTTACCTGCTTTTATGTATGGTAAAAATCGAGGCGAAGCTCCACAAAATGTTCCTGTTCGATTTCCAAGACTTAGAGAAGGTACCCCAACTTTACCTTCATCTACCTATTGGATGATGAGAAGCGACCGGCTGTCCCATCCAATTGCATTGGTCTTCGATACGGGCAAGATCACAGGATTGAGCGCGAGCCCATATTTCATATACAGGAATGGAACTAAACAGCAATGGTTCCCAGAAGAATCAGGTGAGTTTTATCAATATTGTGGCTATTCCTGTTCTATTGCAAAAGGAACTGTAGGGTATACATTAGGTTATGAAAATGCTCCACTATTGTTTATTAATGCGTATAGAATAAGGCAGAGAGCACCATTAGGTGATAACTGCTTTGTACTAAACCCAGGCGAGACAGTTGAGTTTTCTTTGGAGCTTTTTGATTATGAAGCTGAATCTGAATTGGATATAAATAAAGCAATTCAGCAGGTTTACTACCNTTACCATCAACACCCAAGACGTTCAGTAGATATACATACAACAGTTACAGATTTAGCACACGCTATTTATAAATATGCTTGGATTCCAGAGGATTTAAGCTATGCCGGTCAGGTATTTGAAGATAGTAGTTTTGATAAGGGTTTTCGATTTAATAAAATACATTCATTTAGTTGGACTAATGGTCTATCTGTTGCAGTTCCTATGTTAATGGCTGCTCATCGTCTTGAAAACGAGTC
>JGI24708J26588_10000099_pt1 | contig 63002 bp, 47 predicted proteins | sample BioPla1DNA2_FD_26588 | JGI IMG/M metagenome (IMG submission 26588) | reverse complement strand
TAAATTACAGTAATATTATCAAAAATATTTCTTTTGGGAGTTTGATAGTTTAGAGTTGATTCTGATTTTTATTATAGGAGATCATACATGAGAATTAATATNACCGAACAATTATTTAATAAAGCATTAATAAGNTCGTATGAACTAAACTAGTTTAGAAAAATGAATGAAGTAAACAAAACTAATTAAAGTATGTTACTTCGACATTAAAATATTATTGAATACAAATGTTTCACGTGAAACATTTGTAATTACTAATGCCTTTTGAATGTAAAATTCTACGGAAGTTAGGAGCTGCACTGTATGTAAATCTAATCACAACTATTAAACCTTAAGGTTTAGTTTACAACTTGGATAATATAATATACTAAATTGAATTTATAAATTAGAGATAAGTGATATTATGTAGAAAAAGCATTATCTAACAGTAATAATAAAATGCTTAACTTCAATACCTAGTGTTCATTAAGTAACAAAAAAGAATTGATACCCTGTATTGTCCTCTTACAAAAGAACCGTCCCTCTGTGTTCCACGGTTGCACTGTTGTTAGTAACATTTTACTTTTNATATCACTCACATAAAATGTTTCACGTGAAACATTTTAATAATCAATAGCATTTTAAATGTAAGCAATCTTTACCGGTTAAAGAACCGACATGTCTGTGAATCAAATCACGTGAATTTATCAATAGGTTAAGGATAAAACTCAAATTAATAATATAGTAAATCGAACATTTGAATCTTGAATAGGCGCTAAAAGAATTATTTTATCACTGGTATTAAAATTTTAATACCAGTGATAACTTGTGTTTTGTTGATCAACACAAAAGAACCGTCCCCTTGTGTTCTTGTGTTGTATGATATAATAGTATAAAAGTATATTTATAAAAAGATAACATATTATTATTCCTTTTCAATCATTTATTTTGTGTCTACTGTATGTTATAATTAAAAAAGTATTATGAATGGATGTGTGGCAATGTCAAAAATAATAGCAATTGCTAATCAAAAAGGCGGAGTTGGTAAAACAACTACATCTGTGAATCTTAGTTCTTGTCTAGCTGTTAAAGGGAAAAGAGTATTAATCATTGATATTGATCCTCAAGGCAACACATCGAGCGGCCTTGGAATTGATAAAACGAAGATTAATAAGTCAATTTATGACGTCATAATCAATGGTGTACCAATCGAAGAAACTCTTGTGGACACAAAAATAGATAATTTAAAATTATCTCCTTCAAATATTCAGTTAGCAGGAGCAGAGGTAGAACTAGTTTCAGTTATTTCACGTGAAACAAGACTAAAATTCGCACTTGAAAATATACGAAATGATTATGATTACATAATAATAGATTGCCCTCCATCTTTAGGACTCATTACTGTAAATGCATTAACAGCTGCTAATACAATCTTAGTTCCTATACAGTGTGAATATTATGCATTGGAAGGTTTAAGTCAATTGATGAACACTGTAAACATTATTAAGAAACATCTGAATCCTTCACTAAAAGTAGAGGGAGTTGTTTTGACAATGTTTGATGCCAGAACCAATTTATCTATTCAAGTGGTTGATGAAGTTAAAAGATATTTTGGAAATAAAGTATATAGAACAATAATTCCAAGAAATGTTCGATTAAGCGAAGCTCCAAGTTATGGACTTCCAATTATTCTCTATGATAATAAGTCCAAAGGTGCAGAATGTTACATGGATTTAGCAGATGAAGTTATTGAATATTCGGAGGTATAAAAATGAAAAAAGGTTTAGGTAAGGGATTGGGTGCACTTCTTGATGCTAGTGGGGTCTTTTCCGAAGAATCTGGTATAGTAGAACTAAGAATAAATGATATTGAACCCAATAAAGAACAGCCAAGAAAGCACTTTAAAAAAGAAAAACTTGAGGCCCTTGCTGAATCAATCAAACAGCATGGCGTTATACAGCCCATTATTGTGAAAAAGAAAAATGATGGATATAAAATAATTGCAGGTGAAAGAAGATGGCGTGCTGCAAAATTAGCGGGTTTAAATATCATTCCATCTATTATTATGGATATATCTTCACAGGAAACGATGGAAATTGCCCTAATTGAAAATTTGCAAAGGGAAGATCTAAACCCTATTGAAGAAGCGGAAGCATATCAGAAGCTAATGGAGGAACATGGTTTAACTCAGGAGGCTTTGTCAAAAGTTGTAGGTAAGAGCAGAGCAGCCATTGCAAATTCAGTACGTTTATTATCTTTGACCGACAAAGTTCGAGATATGCTAATAGAAGAGTTGTTAACACCCGGTCATGCACGTACATTAATAAATATCGAGGATAAAGAGAAACAGCAAAGCTTGGCAAATGATATTGTTGAAAGAAAATTAAGTGTACGAGAAGCAGAGAAGTTAGCAAGTGAACAAAAACAAGTCAAGCAGAAAAGTAATAAAAAAAGCATAATGAAAGATGCTAATATAATTGATATGGAAGAGACATTAAAAAGTATTTTTGGTACAAAGGTAGATTTACGGCACAATANAAACAAGGGTAAAATAGTAATTGAATATTACTCTAATGATGAACTTGACAGAATAATNGAGCTTATAACCAAAAATGTTAAAAACTAGGATGCGCCTATTTTCGTTTATATTGCATTTTTGAGACTGAAGTAATACTATTTCATTATTATTAATGAAATTTGCTCTATAAGGCAAATAACGTCAATATAAACGATTGTTATTATATGTAAAATAAATTTTTGTTCGACGTTGTTTATTACAGAAAACTACTATGTCCATGCTAGAGATTAGATGAAGAAAAAATATTTACTTTTTAAGTTTGGAGAAAATATAGGAAGTTGATTTATAATAGAATGAAAGATTTAGTCTCCGTTAATTAAATAAAGATAAATATTTTATGGAGGAATCTACATGGAAAAATACATATTATATATTTCCTTAGCTCTTTCGATAGGTTCAATTATATTTTTCTTTTTTCTCAATTATCGACAAAACAAATTGATAAAAAAGTATAATTACTTTATGAAGGGTTTAGGAGATAAGGATGTTGAGAATTTGATGACATCATATCTTGAAGATTTGGATAAATTAAAAAATGATGTATATAAAGATATGAATAACAGGATTAAGGTAATAGAAAGGAAATTACCCAAATGTGTACAACATTTAGCTGTTGTGAACTATGATGCTTTTGAAAATGTGGGCAATGAAATGAGCTTTTCGATTGCAGCAATGGACGAAAAAAAGAATGGCTTAATAATAACAGGAATTTATTCAAGAGATAATTCCTATGTATATACAAAAGAAATAAATCAAGGTAAAGTAAAAAAAGAGTTGTCAATTGAAGAAACGGAAGCAATGAATAAAGCTTTAAATAAGTTTGAAATATTAAGAAAATAAGAGGTGTGAACTATGCTCGACATTAATAGGATACGAAACAATCCTGAAGAAGTAAAAAACGCTTTATTAAAAAGAATGGACGCTGTGGATTTCACCGAATTATTGCAGTGGGATAAACAGAGAAGAGAATTAATAGTTTTAAATGATGAAAAGAAAGCAAAAAGAAATAAAGTATCAAATGATGTCCCTCGTTTGAAAAAAGAAGGAAAAGATGTATCTCAATTATTTCAAGAAATGAAAACACTTTCTGATGATATAAAGCAAAATGATGAAAAGCTTAGAGAAATAGAAGATAAAATTCATGATTATTTATCTGCTCTGCCTAATATACCTGCTGAAGATGTTATTGCTGGTGGTAAAGAGAGCAACGAAGTACTCAGAGTTTGGGGCNAAAAGCCTGTATTTGATTTTGAGACTAAAAACCATGTAGATCTTGCCACTGACTTAAACCTAATAGATTATGAACGTGGTGTCAAAATAGGTGGAAATAGCTTCTGGGTCTATACAGGTGTTGGTGCTATACTTGAATGGGCGTTATTAAATTACTTTATTGAAGAACATTTGAAAGATGGCTATACATTTCTATTGCCACCTCATATTTTAAATTATAAATGTGGTTATACTGCAGGACAGTTCCCAAAATTTACAGAGGATGTATTCAAAATTGACACTAGCGAAGCAAATGAGAGTATGCAATTCCTTTTACCTACTGCTGAAACTGCTCTCGTTAACTATCACGTGAATGAAATATTAACAGAAGACGAATTACCTAGGAAATATTTCGCTTATACACCTTGCTACAGAAGGGAAGCAGGAAGTTATCGTGCAGAAGAAAGAGGAATGATTAGAGGCCATCAATTCAATAAAATTGAAATGTTCCAATATACTACACCAGAAGATTCGGAAAATGCCTTTGTAGAACTGGTTACAAAAGCAGAAAAACTTGTACAAGGTTTAGGCCTACATCATAGAGTATCAAAGCTTGCAGCAAAAGATTGCAGTGCATCAATGGGTAAAACTTTCGATATTGAAGTTTGGATACCAAGTATGAATGATTTTAAAGAGGTAAGCTCTGCGTCAAATGCATACGATTACCAGGCCAGAAGAGGAAATATTCGTTTTAGACGCCAAAGTACAGGTAGGACAGAGTTTATTCATACGTTAAATGCATCAGGTCTTGCAACAAGCAGAATATTCCCTGCAATCCTTGAACAATATCAACAGGAGGACGGAAGTGTAGTTGTACCTGAAGTTTTGAGAAAGTGGGTTGGAACAGATATTATTAAGAATGTATAATGAAGTAGATTTCTTAATAATATGAGATGTACTTTGAAGTAATAGCGAACAAAGTGGAGATATAGGTATAAAGGGTTTGTGACGTATTAAGAGTTAAACAGATAAAGAGGTGGGAGAGTAACTAATTTGTTGTATATTATTTAAAGCCCACCTCACAATACACTTGAATACTGTATGCTTCACATGGTAATAAATGTTAATATTTGCGTATTGACAATAACCTATTTGTCTATTATAATAAGGGAGTCGCTTTTGAGAAGCTATGAAGTATAAGCCGGAGTGGCGGAATTGGCAGACGCACAGGACTTAAAATCCTGCGAAGGTTAAACTTCGTACCGGTTCGATTCCGGTCTCCGGCACCATAAGAAATGTTTTGACGGCGAATTTGACAGCTACAAATCATTTTATAAAAAAATAGACCACCTGTCGGGGCGGTCTATAATATTTTTTAGTATTATAGATTATTACTTTGCTTAACTTATCAGTAGCATTCTGATCCATATAAATAAAGCAAGAAGTCACTGCCTTTGTGATGAACGTCGTAAATTTTCCGCAATTAGAAGTAATGACACCATTGTAAAGAAAAAAAACCAGAGGTTGTGTCACATATATTTGACTTATCTATAATATGTAATTTATTGGAAGGTGAATTAACTTGACTTATCACAAAGCTTATGATATCCTATTCAAGCGTGGTAAGACAAAGTGTAAAAAATAAAACGACGCGGAGTGGAGCAGTACGGTAGCTCGTCGGGCTCATAACCCGAAGGTCGGGGGTTCAAATCCCTCCTCCGCAACCAAAGAAAACCGCTTGTTCAGAAGAACAGGCGGTTTTGCTATTCCTGGAAATTGCGAGAAACCTACAAGTTGATGTTTATTTGATATTTAAGTGGACAAGAGATTACTGCAAATGGCTTGAGTTAAAAAGCACCTATCTCTTGCGATAAATGCATAATATGTAACCTGTCTTCCATTATTATAAATCAATATTTAATATCTTCAAAATTTGAATCATATAATCATAAGTTACAATCTTTACTCCCTCGGGAGCATTATTGATTGGATAATTTCTNAGTACTGGTGATTTATGCATTTTCCCATTTCGAATCTTGCTTATTGCTGCTGCATTAACAGTAATGTTCGCAAGAGTAAAAAGTCAGAAAACAACTATTGGTTGTGTAGATGGAATGTAAAAATGAAATGGGAGAAGGTCCTAAATTCTTTGCTCATGCTGAACGTGAAGTCAAGGGAGCATTATATGTGGTAAGGAGTCGCAATAAGTTATCCTCATACTATATAGGACAAAAGTTGAAAATTGCCTATAACAGCGAGAATCCTAGCGATGACACCAATAAAAAAGGATGAAAGCATATCACATTATACTGTTTTATGTTAAAATACAGCATGGGAAGGTGTGAGTACACATGAGAAAAAATAGACTTGTTGCCCCTGTTTTAAAATGGGTTGGGGGCAAGAGGCAATTGTTACCTGAAATAAAAAAATATATACCACAGTTTTCTACATATTACGAGCCTTTTGTTGGTGGGGGTGCTGTTCTATTTTATTTACAACCCAAGAAGGTAGTAATAAATGATATAAACTGGGAGCTTATAAATGTATATCAGGTTATTAGAGATAATGTGGAAGAATTAATAGAAGATCTAAATAAACATAAAAATGAGGAAGAATACTTTTATAAGATAAGAGAACTTGACAGAGAAAAAGAAAAGTATGAATCATTAACAAATGTTGAAAAGGCTTCACGGATACTTTTTTTAAATAAAACTTGCTACAATGGCTTGTTTAGAGTAAATAAAGCTGGTGAATTCAATACACCATACGGGAATTATAAAAATCCGAATATAGTAAATGAGCCAACTTTAAGAGCAGTAAGTAATTACTTTAATAAAGCGAATATAACGTTTAAATGTTGTGATTATGAACAGTCATTAAAAAATATTAGAAAAGGGGCATTTGTATATTTTGATCCCCCTTATGATCCAGTTTCAAATTCTGCTAATTTTACAGGATATGACAAAGGTGGTTTTGATCGAGAAGAGCAAAAAAGGCTAAAGTCAATTTGTGATAAATTAAACAAAAGAGGAATCAAATTTCTTCTTTCTAATTCCGCAACTGATTATATTTTAGACCTCTACTCGGATTATACAATAGAGAAAATAAAAGCAAAGAGAGCGATTAACTCTAATCCAAATAAAAGAGGCGCAGTTGATGAGGTATTGGTGAGGAATTATGAGTAGTATAGGTATAGTAACTACAAAGAATGATATAGCATGGGAGCAATTGTTTGATAAGTATGACATACTATCACACATTGAACGGGAGATAGCCGTTGAGATAACTGCTTCACAGATAAACGAGTTTAGAGAAGCAAGGCTAATGACAAAATTTGATCATAAGAGAAATCTTCCAAAGCTTTTTAGCAAAAACCACTTATCAATTCTTCCAATTTCAAGAGGTAGTTATTTAATATCTAAATTCGAAGCCTATAAAGATATTGAGGAAATAGAAAGTGAAATCTATAAGGTTTCGTTTCCCGATTATATCGAGAGCATAGACTATGAAAATATTACAAGTGAAGCCATGGCGATAAATTGTGCCTATGTATCAGGCATATTAGCAGATTTTATCGAAGACAATAACTTATTACCTACAGTAAGCGGTAGAATGAGCTCAAATACCTTTTCTTTTAACATAAACAACACAAAATTAAAATTGCCTGTCAGTGTAAAAGTCGCTAACTCACAGGTAGAAATTGATGGTGGTTATGAAGGTTTGAATTGTTTATCACTTATAGAAGCAAAAAACTCAATTTCCGATGATTTTTTGATAAGACAATTATATTACCCTTATCGCCTTTGGCAAAGCAAAATAGATAAGAATGTAAAACCTATTTTTATGATATATTCAAATGGTATTTTTAATCTTTATGAGTATATTTTTGAAGATATTAATAATTATAATTCAATAACTTTAGTTAAACAGAAGAATTACACAATAGAAGATTTAGATATAACGTTAGACGATATTCTACAAATATTACGTAATGTTAATACTGTTGACGAACCTGAAATTCCTTTTCCGCAAGCAAATAGTTTTAAAAGAGTAATTAATATCTGTGAATTACTTTCAGAAAGTGAAAGAACAAGGGATGAGATTACACTTAATTATGACTTTGATCCCAGACAGACTAATTACTACACCGATGCNGCGAGATATTTGAGTTTAGTAGATAAAAGATATGAAAATGGTGAGGTTATATATTACTTAACAGCAGAAGGCAAAAAATTATCAAAGTTAAAATATAAAGCGAGGCAATTAAAATTTGTTGAGCTGATTTTACAACATAAAGTCTTTAGAGAGACATTGCAAAAATGTTTAGAATACGGATATATGCCACCCAAATATGAAATAGTAGAGATCATGAAATCGTCAAATCTTCACCGAATAGCGTCTAATGAAACCTTTGGAAGAAGAGCTTCAACAATATCAGGTTGGATCAATTGGATTTTAGAACTACAAAGATAGCACCCAAAAGGGAGTTTTTTGTTTTTGTATAAATTAATAAATACTTCTTGGTCAATTCCAAAAGTAAATTAGACTTTTCGAACTTAATTTATACCCCCATCCAGGAAGAGCATAAACTCAGCATTTTAGTTAGAGGCTCTTACCTCTGTGTTGCTATTGTGTTTTTGAAAAAACATGATATAATAAAAATGTAATTTTTGTAAGCGCTTTCACAATCTAAAGATAAGGTAGTGGATAAAGTTTGAACCAAAGCTAAAGCATGTAATAAAGATAATATTCATAGTCTTGAAATTATGATTGAAGAGAGCATCTTCCAGTATGCGCTGTTGTGTGTATAAAGAACGTGCAATTGACTGAGCGTGTAAAGATTGCGATGGGTGGGGATAGAAAATTTATTAGGTTGTTATTAAAATAGTACAGAATCAGTCATAAGAAGACAATAAACTTAGCAGATTTTGATACTTTACAGAGGAATAAAAGATTGTTAAAATATTATCAAGCGAACTGTTATAGTTAAGCAAGTTATTAAACCTAATAATAAATACATTTTTTAAAGGCATAGTTTGTTATTTATTTAAGATATTTTATCGTCTATACAATGGAATAGCCTACAACAGGTAAAAAATAATACTAACACACATAAATACTTATAATCCTACATCAAATGTAATTGAAAAATAAGTACCTTTATAGAAACGTTATAGTCGCTTATTAAGTAATAGACAGAAGCTTATTTATAGTGTGTAATAGGTCTGTAATAGGGTATTATAAAATTAACTGTTAAGCCGAAAAAAGAGATTTCAAAAGTACTGAGATCATTTATTTGTAAGTAAAGTTTTATGTTAGTGAAGGAGTGGTAATTAAATGAATAAAATCGTAGCAAAAAGAAGATTAAATCCGACAGTAACACTGATGGAAATAGATGCGCCGGAGATTGCCAGAAAGGCAGAACCTGGTCAGTTTATTATTCTAAGAGTTGACGAAGACGGAGAAAGAATTCCGTTGACAGTTGCCGATTTCGATAGAGAAAAGGGAACGGTAACCATTATATTCCAATTAGTTGGAGGGACGACTATAGCGCTAAATGAGTTAGATGTGGGTGACTATATTCGAGATTTTGTTGGTCCACTTGGAGTCCCCTCTAAAACAGAAAACTTGAAAAAAGTTGCAGTTGTTGGTGGAGGAGTAGGTTGTGCAATAGCATATCCAATCGCAAAGAAGTTAAACGCAAGCGGTTGTACAGTTCATTCCATAATCGGTTTTAGAAATAAAGATCTAGTAATACTTGAAGATGAGTTCAAGGCTGTAAGCGATAAAGTAATAGTAATGACAGATGACGGTAGTCATGGAAACAAAGGTGTTGTTACTGTAGCTTTAAAGGAGCTAATTGAAAGTGGTGAAGAGTACGACGAAGTAATCACAATAGGCCCACTTGTTATGATGAAATTCGTTTCTGCCCTTACCAAAGAATATGGAATAAAAACCACAGTAAGTATGAATACAATAATGATTGACGGAACTGGTATGTGTGGTGGATGCCGTTTAACAGTAGGTGGGAAGACAAAATTTGCATGTGTCGATGGACCAGATTTTGATGGACATGAAGTAGACTTTGATGAGGCGATGGAACGTTCACGAATGTATGAAGATTTTGAAATAGAGAAGAGAGAAGAAAATTGTAGATTGTATGATTTGGAGGTGCAGTAACTGATGCGTCGTAATATGTCATTAGAAAAGAATAAGATGCCTTCACAAGAGCCAGAAGTTAGGAAGAAAAACTTCTTAGAGGTTGCAACAGGTTATACCGAAGAGCAGGCTGTTGATGAAGCTAAGCGTTGTTTAGATTGTAAACATAAACCTTGTATAGCTGGTTGTCCAGTTAGAATAGAGATACCGGAATTTATTCAGAAGGTAATTGATAGAGATTTTGAGGAAGCTTATCAAATAATTACGAGATCGAGCTCTTTGCCAGCAGTATGTGGTAGAGTCTGTCCACAGGAAACACAATGTGAAGAAAAATGTGTAAGAGGAATTAAGGGTGAGCCTGTTGGTATTGGCAGATTAGAAAGATTTGTAGCTGACTGGCATTTCAAGCATAGCGACACTAAAGTAGAAAAGCCAAAGTCAAATGGACACAAAGTTGCAGTTATTGGAGCAGGTCCTGCAGGTCTAACATGCGCAGGTGATTTAGCAAAAAAGGGTTATGATGTTACTGTGTTTGAAGCACTTCACGAAGCAGGTGGAGTATTGGTATACGGTATACCCGAATTTCGTTTGCCAATATCTGTTGTACAAAAAGAAATCGATACATTGAAAGCTCTTGGTGTGAAGATAGAGACAAACATGGTTATCGGTAGGGTTTTATCAATTGACGAGTTGTTAGAAGAAAGAGGATTTGAAGCAGTATTTATCGGAACAGGCGCTGGTTTACCCAGATTTATGAATATTCCAGGAGAAAACTTGAAAGGCGTTTATTCAGCTAACGAGTTTTTAACAAGGGTCAACTTAATGAAAGCATATAAGAAAGACGCTTCAACACCTATACAGCGTGCTAAAAAAGTCGCGGTTGTAGGTGGCGGTAATGTTGCAATGGACGCAGCCAGAAGTGCACTAAGACTTGGTGCAGAGAAGGTTTATATTGTATATCGACGTTCAGAAGCAGAACTTCCTGCAAGACTTGAGGAAGTAGAACACGCTAAAGAAGAGGGTATAATCTTTAAGCTTCTGACAAATCCTGTTGAAATATTACCCGATGAAAATAAGTTTGTAAAAGGTATTAAATGCGTGGAAATGGAGCTGGGAGAACCTGATTCTTCAGGAAGAAGAAGACCAATTGAAAAGGAAAACTCCGAGTTCGTTATAGATGTTGATAGTGTTATTATGGCTATTGGAACATCCCCCAACCCTTTGATAAAAGCTACAACAAAGGGCCTAGAAACTGAAAACTGGGGAGGCATTATTGTAGAAGAGAAGACAGGAAAGACAAGCAAGGACAGTGTTTATGCAGGAGGAGATGCTGTAACAGGTGCAGCAACAGTTATTCTCGCAATGGGCGCTGGAAAAGAAGCTGCAGCAGCAATTGACGAAGAAATTCAAAAAAGAGTAAAGAGCAAAGAGTAATGATAGATGATTCTGTAAATCATTTTTCAAGACAATAATTTTCATAAAGACTATTACTTTATAACCCAAATCAAAGTGACGGGACACAGTTTAGCTGTAACCCGTCACTTTTTTAGCATGTTATTTTCACAACTCAGNTTGCATTCCCTCAATATTCCTTCGCAATTCTTTCGGTTTTACGAGTTTGCAAGACGTGGCCATAAAGTCTTGCTTAAATCTTACAAGTATGCCTGTATCTTAAGAGTGTGCTTGTATCTTAATGGATTCTATTTTAGAATAATAGTATCAAATAATGAAAAAATGTAAATTTTGAATAGTATCTCAACAGTAAAACAAAGAAAGAAAAGCAAACTGAAAACAGTATTTCAAGAGTAAAACCAGAGAAAAAAAGCAAACTTGGAATACTAATTTCAAAAGGATAAGCAAGTCAAAATAAAAAATACGAAAAGGAGGGAGAATATGTTTTTAGAAGCTGCTTATATTGTTCCTCATCCACCCATAATTTTACCCGAAGTAGGTCGTGGTGAGGAGATGAAAATTCAAAAGACAACCAATGCATATATTGAAGTTGCAAAAAGAATATCACAAATCGAACCTGACACCATTATTATTACATCACCTCACACTACTATGTATTCTGACTACTTCCACATATCTCCTGGCACACAGGCGAAAGGAGATATGCGCCATTTCGGAGTTAACAAAATGTCCATTGAAGTTGAATATGACCATGAATTAGTTAAGGCATTGTCAGATGAAACGTTCAAAGAAGATATTCCAGCGGGAACTTTAGGCGAAAGAGATGCAAGCCTGGATCATGGGACATTTATCCCATTATATTTTATTAATAAGTATTATAGAGATTATAAAGTAGTAAGAATAGGTTTGTCAGGATTAAGCAACCTAGAACACTACAGGCTTGGAAAAGTTATTACAAGAACCGTTAATGAACTTGGGCGTAAGGTTGTTTTTATTGCTAGTGGAGATCTTTCTCATAAACTGCTACATGAAGGACCATATGGGTTTACTAAAGAAGGCCCTGAGTTTGATAAACAAGTTACAGAAGCAATGACCAATGCAGACTTTCTTGCATTTTTAAATTTTGATCCATCCTTTTGTGAAGCTGCAGCAGAATGTGGTCTCAAATCCTTCATAATCATGGCAGGTGCACTGGATGGAAAGGCTGTTGACTCCAAACTACTGTCATATGAAGGTACTTTCGGTGTAGGTTATGCAGTAGCTGCATTTGACATAAAAGGCAATGACGAGAATCGTCAGTTTGACATTATCTTTAAGAAAGAGCAGCAGAAGAAAATAGACAAATTAAAACTTAATGAAAGCCCCTATGTGAAATTGGCACGGCTTTCTCTTGAGACATATGTAAGAAAAGGAGAATATGCGCCAATTCCAGATGACCTTCCAGATGACATGACAAGAAGAAAAGCTGGTGTTTTTGTTTCCTTAAAAAAACACGGTCAGCTAAGGGGTTGTATTGGTACAATAAGTCCAGTTACTAATAGTGTTGCAATGGAAATATTACGTAATGCTGTAAGCGCTGGTACAGAGGACCCAAGGTTTGCGCCTGTTAATAAAGCAGAGTTGGACGAAATTGTTTATAGTGTTGATGTTCTTTCAGAACCTGAAGATATTTCATCCATAGAAGAGTTGGATGTAAAAAAATATGGAGTAATTGTATCAAGTGGTTTTCGTAGGGGATTACTTCTTCCTAATCTCGATGGTGTGGATACACCTGAGCAACAGGTATCTATTGCGTTAGAGAAAGCTGGGATTCGACCAAAAGAGCAATATAAATTACAAAGATTTGAGGTGGTGCGTCACAAATGAAGATAGTGTGTAATATTTGTCCCCACCACTGTTCTATTGAGGAAGGAAAGCTGGGTTTTTGCCAAGCACGAACAAATATTGACGGGGAAATAATATGTGAGAGCTATGGAAAGCTTACTTCAATTGCTCTGGATCCAATTGAGAAAAAACCGCTGAATCATTTTTATGCAGGTAGTTTAATATTATCAGTGGGTAGTTACGGGTGTAATTTAAGATGCCTTCACTGCCAAAATAGTGGAATATCAATGATAAATGGTGANAGGGCAAATACAGAAATAGTCTTGCCCGAAAAACTGGTTGAGTTGGCCGAAAACTTAAAATCAAGGGGTAATATAGGGATAGCATATACTTATAATGAGCCACTGATTAGCTATGAATACGTTAGGGATTGTGCTAAACTTGCAAGGCAGAATGGGCTCAAAAATGTGGTTGTTACAAACGGATATATATGCGAGGAACCTTTATTGGAGCTCCTTCCTTTAATAGATGCGATGAACATAGATCTAAAGGCATTTACAAATGAGTTCTACCAAAAAATGCGAGGCGATTTAGAAACTGTTAAAACAACAATTTCTAACGCTGCAAAGCAGTGCCATATAGAGGTTACAACATTAATTATTCCAGATGAGAATGATTCTGAGAGAGAAATGGAGCAGTTGTCAACATGGCTTGCTTCTATAGATCCTAATATACCTCTTCATATAAGCAGGTTTTTTCCGAGCTGGCGTATGACGCATAAAAGCCCAACCCCTGTTGAAAAAATCCATAAACTAGCCGATGTCGCAAGGGCTAACCTCAAATATGTATATAAAGGTAACATCTGAAATGATATTAGGGAGAAAAAAGTAGTTTAATTTTACGCAGAAAGTTCAGAGTTTAAATAAATCAAACTTTCAGAGAAAAGAAACAGTAAATTAGAAAGGAAAATCACAAATGTTATATAAATATAATCTAAGAACTGGCACAGAAGGCTTCTACGATGTAACTGCACAAGTAAATGAGTCTGTGAGAAAAAGTGAAGTTGACAATGGTATATGCGTGATTTTTTGTCCGCACACAACCGCAGGTATGACTATTAATGAAAATGCAGATCCCGATGTTGTATCCGATATGCTTTTTGCTTTTAAAAAGACAATACCTAATCGACCTGAGTTTAGACATTTTGAAGGGAATACCACAGCTCATGTGAAATCAAGTTTAATGGGAAGTAGCGTAACTGTAATTATTGAAAACGAGAAGCTTGTATTGGGCACATGGCAAAGTGTATATTTTTGTGAATTTGACGGTCCAAGAAACAGGACTTTTTATGTAAAGATAATTGAGGGTTAGTTGAAAGGGGTACAGAGAGCTGAAATACTCAAATATTTGTGCAGGAGAATTTATTAGAAGACCAAACAGGTTTATAGCAGAGGTTTTGATAGACGGTGAAAAAACCATTTGTCATGTAAGAAATACAGGAAGACTTAAGGAGTTACTTACAGAAAAGGCTTTAGTATATTTAGAAAAAAGTAGTAATCCTAAGAGAAAAACCAGTTGTTCATTGATTTCCGTTAAGAAAGGTAATCAAATTATTAATATCGATTCACAAATTCCTAATAAAGTGTTTCATGAAGCACTTAGTAGTGGCAGAATATTATTACCGGGAGTAGAAAAAATTAATCATATAAAGTCTGAGAGTAGATATGGTTCTTCAAGATTTGATTTTTATATCGAAAGTGGAAACACCAAAGCCTATATAGAAATTAAGGGCGTAACTCTTGAGGAAAATGGAGTAGTAAGGTTCCCGGATGCTCCTACAACCAGGGGAGTTAAACATATATATGAACTGGTAAATGCAAAAAAAGATGGTTTTAATGCATATATAGTCTTTATTATTCAAATGAATAATGTTAAGTACTTTACTCCAAATGACAAAACACATAAAGAGTTTGGAGATGTATTAAGGTACGCAAAAAGTCAGGGCGTTGCGATTTTGGCTTATAAAAGTGATGTTACCCCTGATAGCATAGAACTTAACGGTAAACGATGTAAAGTAATACTGTAATAGAGAACCTGTAAACATTGTAATAACATCAGAATTATAAAACGTAGAAGTGGCTCTTTTTGCTTGAATGGCGTATTATTGCATGGTAATATTATTGTAAGTAAAATTTATGAAATATATCTGTGTTCTTTTAATTTTTATTAAAATGCCTATATATTAACAAATTATTATACGAGGGAGTGGAATAAATGGTATTAAATGATTTAGGGCTAAAAAACAGAGAACCTTGGCTAGAGGCTGGTTTTGAGTTGCCTGATTATGATCGTGAGCAAATTAAAGCCAATACCCTAAAAAATCCAACATGGGTGCATTTTGGTGCAGGTAATATTTTTAGAGGGTTTACCGCAGCAGTACAACAAAAGCTGTTGAATGAAGGTAAGACCGATAAAGGCATAATTGTTTGTGAAGGTTATGACTTTGAAATAATCGACAAGATATATGAACCTCACGACAATCTTAGTGTCCTTGTTGTGTTAAAGCCTGATGGAAACATGAATAAAAAAGTAATAGGCTCTGTTGTGGAAGCGCTTACAGCCGACGCGACAGATGAAAACAATTGGCAAGCACTAAAAGACATATTCTCAAACCCGTCCTTGCAAATGGTCAGCTTTACCATTACCGAGAAAGGCTATAGTTTAAAAAATGCCAAGGGTGAATATTATGGAGATGTAGCCGATGACTTTAAAACAGGCACACAATCACCAAAGAGCTTTATTGGTAAGCTTTCTTCATTATGTTTTGAGAGGTATAAAAGTGGAAAATATCCAGTAGCTTTAGTAAGTATGGACAACTGTTCGCATAACGGTTCAATACTTCATGAAGCAGTAAGTACATTTGCTAAAGAGTGGGCTAAAAACGGTTCTGTAGACAATGGCTTTGTAGATTACATTGAGGATCCCAAAAAAGTTTCCTTCCCATGGAGCATGATAGACAAAATTACACCAAGACCTGATTTGGGCGTAAAAGATATGCTTGAAAAAAGCCGTGTTGAAAGTATGGACATTATTACAACCACAAAGAACACATATATAGCTCCTTTTGTAAATGCTGAAGAGCCTGAATATCTTGTTATAGAAAACTTATTCCCTAATGGCAGACCCCCACTTGAAGAAGGCGGTGTTATATTTACGGACAGGGAAACTGTTGACAAGGTTGAAAAAATGAAGGTTTGTACTTGTCTTAATCCTCTCCATACAGCATTGGCTATATATGGATGCCTCTTAGGATATACTGCTATTTATGAGGAAATGAAGGATGAGCAACTTAAGAAAATGGTTGAGATAATTGGTTACGAGGAAGGACTTCCTGTTGTAATCAATCCTGGTATTATCGATCCGAAAGCCTTCTTACAGGAAGTGCTTGAAGTAAGATTACCAAATCCTTTTGTTCCTGATACACCACAGAGAATTGCAACAGATACATCCCAAAAGCTTGCTATAAGATTTGGAGAGACAATAAAAGCATATCAAAAGAGAGATGACCTAAATGTAACTGACTTGAAAGTAATACCACTTGTTTTCGCAGGTTGGCTGAGGTATCTCTTGGCTATTGACGATAATGGTAATTCTTTCGAAATAAGCCCAGATCCACTTAATGACCATCTTATGAAGATTGTTGATGGTATTAACCTTGGTGATAAGGGTCCTTTCGATGAGAAATTAAAACCATTACTATCTGATGAATCAATATTCGGAGTGGACTTATATGAGGTAGGGTTAGCAGATAAAGTTCTTGGTTATTTTGAAGAGCTATTAAAAGGGCCAGGTGCAATAAGAGCAACACTTAAAAAATACCTGTAATTGCAAGAATCACACTAGTTTACTCATAAAGATTAAATGAATAGTTAAAGTGCTATACACACTTGTATGGATGGGTATAGCACTTTTTTTCATTAATCTTATCTACGAATGTTATCTATTCTAAATTATAAGTGAAAAACCCTAATGACAACGTTTTCTTTTTATAGTATTCTTATTATATACATTCAAAGCACGTTCAGCGCAGTAGAAAAATTTCAAGTTGGATAAATTGTAATAGTTTATGGAGGTTCATGCAATGAGCATTATGGAACATGTATCAAAGAAAAATGTAATTATAACTGATGATTTTTTTGAGTATTATACTAAGCTTGTTAAAGATACAATTATTCCCTATCAATGGGATGCCCTGAACGACAGAATTCCAAATGCAGAACCCAGCCATGCTGTAAAAAATTTTAGGATAGCTGCAGGTATCGAGGAAGGAGAGTTTTACGGCTTTGTGTTTCAGGACAGTGATATCGCCAAATGGCTCGAGGCCGTGGGGCACAGTTTAATGACCCATCCCGATCCTGAGCTGGAAAAAACAGCGGACGCAATGATCGATTTAATCGAAGAAGCACAATGTCCAGATGGTTACTTAGATACATATTTTATAATAAACAAGCATGAAGAGCGTTGGTCAAACCTATGTGAATGTCACGAACTGTATTGCGCAGGGCATATGATAGAGGCTGCTGTAGCGTACTATGAGGCAACCGGAAAGGATAAACTGCTAAAAATCGTATGCCGCTTTGTAGATCTCATAGACTCTATTTTTGGTCCAGAAGATGGAAAGATAAAAGGTTATCCGGGGCACCAAGAAATAGAGCTTGCTCTTGTGAAATTGTATAAAGCCACGGGGAATATTAGATATTTAAAGTTAAGTGAGTTTTTCATAAATGAAAGAGGTAAGGAGCCAAACTATTTCATATATGAATGGGACAAAATACGGGGAAGAATATCCCATTGGGAGAAGAGGGTTGCACCTGCGCCACACCTTCCATACAATCAGGCTCACAAACCTGTCCGTCAACAAGATACAGCTGTAGGGCACTCTGTCCGTGCAGTTTATATGTATACAGCAATGGCAGATATAGCATATGAAACCAAGGATAAAGAACTTGCTGAAGCATGTACAAGGATCTGGACAGATATCACACAGCGACAAATGTATATAACGGGAGGCATAGGCGCAACTTATCATGGTGAAGCTTTCACCTTTGACTATGATCTTCCCAACGATACTGTTTATGCAGAGACTTGCGCCTCGATAGGACTGATTTTCTTTGCAAATCGCATGCAGAAAATGAATCTTTCAAATGAATATGGAGATGTCATCGAAAAAATACTTTATAACCTATTGCCGGGCTCAATGTCAAGAAGGGGTAAAGAGTTCTTTTATGTAAACCCACTTGAAGTATGGCCTGAAGCCTCAGAAAAAGATCCCGGAAAACAACATGTTAAGGCTGTACGTCAAAAATGGTTTGGTTGCGCATGTTGTCCGCCAAATATTGCTCGACTTATTGCTTCTTTAGGTGACTATATTTATTCGACAGATGCGGATACTATATATACTCATTTATATATATCAGGACATGTTGAAGCAGCGATTAACAACCAAAGGGTTTCGATTAGCCAAGAATCAAACTATCCATACCATGGTGATGTAAGTTTTAATGTATCGGTGGATAAACCAACGAATTTCAAACTGGCACTACGCATCCCGTCATGGTGTAGGAAGTATGAAATATATGTTTGTGGACAAAAGATAGAATTTGACGTTAAAAATGGGTATGCCATTTTAAACAGAACATGGAACGATAATGATAACATTGTATTAAGTATGGATATGCCCGTCGAACTAATGGTATCGCACCCTAAGGTTAGGGAGAATGCAGGCAAAGTTTGCATTATGCGCGGTCCTATTGTTTATTGTCTCGAGGAAGTTGATAATGGTCCAAATCTTCCATCCATTACCCTTTGTTTAGACAAAGAAATTAATATCCAAAGCTGCGAGACTCTACCCGAGGCCAAAGTGATAGTAACTGCTCAAGGAACGAGAAATGTAGAAGGTGGATGTGATGAAGCACTTTACAGACCATATAATAATATAAAAATCACTCCAGTCACGATAAAAGCAATACCGTATTATCTATGGGGTAATCGTGGTGAGGGAGAAATGATAGTGTGGATCCGAGCTAAATAACTATTTAATGGAGGTATAGCATGAGAAATAAAACTAAAGGCTTTTTTACTCTACCAGGAGAAGCTGGTTACGAAGACTTAACTTTAGAGTTAGCTCAAAAGTGGGGAGCAGATGTTATAAGAGACAGTGATGGAACAGCTCTGTCAGAGAAAATCCTATCATCTGATTATGACATTTACTCTACTTTGTGCCTTGTTAGGTCGGATAATAGCTGGGCAAAAGCTAACCGGGACAAGCTTCAGCAAAATTTTCTTATGTCTGATCCTGTTGTTGCAACAGAAAATGTACTTATAATAGACTTGCTGAAGGGGTATTTTAGGGAACAATTCGAAGTTAATTTCAATGATGACCCCAAAAAATGGTGGCAAGTTTTTGACAGAACAACCGGGCAAGAGATTAGTGAAGAAAACTGGGAGTTTGATAAAGAGGCTGGTACTGTCACCATTATAAATACGACAAAATGGCATAAATATACAGTGAATTTTCTTGCCTACAGGATTTGGGAAGCCATTTCCATGTATAATCATATAACAAACAACTGGGGTGATAGGGAGCATCTCATGCCCATTGATCCTATTTATCCAGAAACACAAGATTTCATGCTGAGTTATCTGGATAAATGGTTACAAGATCATCCCCATACAAATGTAGTTAGATTTACTTCTATGTTTTATAATTTTTGTTGGCTGTGGGGTGATGATCCTAATTTAAAGCATAGATATTCCGATTGGGCATCATATGATTTTTCTGTTAGTCCATATGCTATAACTCAATTTGAAAAAGAAACGGGTATTAAGATCACATCCGAAGACTTTATTAATAATGGTCTATTGAATAATACACATAACGTTCCATCTGAAAAGATACGGGCGTGGATGGATTATGTAAATAAATTCGTAACAACATTTGGGGGCGAACTAGTGGACCTAGTCCACAAATATGGAAAGAAAGCCTATGTTTTCTATGATGACCATTGGGTTGGTATAGAGCCATATAGTCCTCGTTTTAAGGACTTCAATTTTGATGGAATTATTAAGTGTGTGTTCAATGCTTTTGAAGCAAGAAAATGTGCTGGAGTTAAAGGTGTTGAAACTCATGAATTGCGTCTTCATCCATATCTTTTCCCAACAGGTCTATCAGGTGAGCCTACATTTAAAGCCGGCGGAAATCCAACAAAAGATGCAAAGGACTTTTGGATGAAAATACGTCGAGCGCTTCTTCGTGCCCCAGTACAAAGGATAGGTCTTGGTGGCTACTTACATTTGGTTGAGGACTTTCCTGATTTTGTTGATTATATTGAAGAGCTCGCCAATGAATTTAGGATGTTACGTGGATTACACGATAATGATAAACCATATACAGTGCCAGGTAAGGTAGCAGTGCTAACCTGCTGGGGTAATCTTCGCTCATGGATTTGTAGCGGACATATGCATGAGCATCCTGAAGTGGCTTTGAACCATGTGAATGAAGCCTTGGCAGGACTCCCTCTTGACGTTGAATATATTAGTTTTGACGGCATAAGAGCAAACGGTATTCCAGAGGATGTTAAAGTTATTATAAACTGTGGTATTTTAGATAGTGCGTGGAGCGGTGGTGACAATTGGAAGGATCCGTCAGTGGTTTCTGCGATAACCGAATGGGTTGCACAAGGTGGTGGATTTATTGGAATAGAAGAGCCTTCAGCAACTATTTATAGCAGTCAATATTTCCAGCTATCGCATATACTGGGTGTAGACAGAGAAACAGGACGTACACTTTCTAAGAATAAATACAATTACCAACCATGTACCTCTCACTTTATTATGGAGGATACAACAGAAACTCTGGATTTCGGAACAGATATTGATAATATTTATGTGATAGATGGAAAAACAGATGTATTAGCCCATGAATGTGGAAGTATAAGGGTTGCAGCAAGAGAATTTGTCAATGGTAGAGGTGTTTATGCCTCAGGTTTTAAATTCAGCCCTGAAAATACAAGAATGTTATTTAGAGCCATCCTTTGGGCGTCGGGTGCTGAAAAAGAGCTTGACTGCTGGACTACTGATAATGTTAAAACCGAATGTGCATATTTTCCTGCAAGCAATAAACTTGTTGTAATAAACAATGGCTCAGATTCCGAAACAACAATAGTAAAGAATTCAAAAGGAGAAAGCATTAACATAACTTTAAAACCATATGCAATTGAGATTATCGATGCTTAAATGTTTGTTATTGAAGGCTATTGCGGTGTAGCTTTAGGTCATTATTATAGTGAGGTGATTTTATAGAAAGCAGGTGATTTAGATGGTTGAGATTTTTAAAACCAAGGACACTGGTGAGCTTGTTAGAATAGACAATTTTGAAAAGGGGTGCTGGGTGAACATTACTGCGCCCACAGAAGAAGAATTAAGAATGGTTCAAGAGGCTTTAGATGTGGAGCCAAAGCTTTTGAGAGATCCTCTTGATGAAGAAGAAAAAGCAAGAATTGATGTTGACGAAGATCAAACCATAATCATTGTAGACATTCCGTTTACATATGAGGATGAGCAGACTTTAAGATTTGAAACCATACCTTTAGGTCTTCTTGTTGTAAGAGATGATTACTTGATTACAATATGCGTATATGAAGCACAGGTTTTTAAGCCTTTTATTGATAATAAGATCAAAACCATGTTCACCCATAAAAAAACAAGGTTTATACTCCAAGTATTGCTTAACAATGCGAAGGATTATCTAAAATATTTGAGGCATATAGATAAAAAGACCGAATATCTTGAAAGCAGTTTGCATAAATCAATGCGCAACAAGGAGCTTTTTAAACTATTGGAGCTTGAAAAAAGTCTTATATTTTTTGCTACCTCGTTAAAATCAAATGAGGTGGTTTTAGAGAGGCTATTACGAGGACGGTATATTAAGCTATATGAGGAAGACCAGGATATATTGGAAGATGCTATTATTGAGAATAAACAAGCAATTGAGATGGCAAACATATACACAACAATAATGAACGGAATGATGGATGCGTTTTCGTCTGTAATTTCCAATAATCTTAATAATGTTATGAAGTTTTTAACATCTGTTACAATAGTACTTTCAGTGCCGACAATTGTTTTTAGCTTTTACGGTATGAATGTACATTTGCCTTTTGCCAGTAGCCCACTTAGTTGGCTTTACATCCTAACTGGATCTATTGGTATATCTTTGTTATTGGTCATTATTTTAAATAAGAGACAATTACTGTAATCATAAAAGCCGCAGCAAGCCTGTGGCTTTATGATTCTAACCATTCACTTATGTAGGGGATCTGTATATTTGTAAATAATAATAAACATAGAATGACTATAGCTATAATAACCAATATAATTAATATTGTGTAAATTAATTTAGGGAGCCATCTTTTTTTTCGTTTTACATATGTTATACCGGAAATGTGCATTATAAACCTCCACTAAAACACTCTACTATTATATATTATATTTCCCTATATATTATTTATTATATTTTTTCTTTACAGAAATGTAAAGGCGCAATATCATAAACCGTAAGACAAATAGACTTAAAAAACAAAAAGGGGTCTAATTTAGTTTTACAATTAACAACAAGTAATTGGAAAACCTCAAATTCAAGAATCAGGTTGATTTTTTTATTGGTTTATATTATTATATATATTGCACATTAAATCAGATAATAATTATGCGCCCGTAGCTCAATTGGATAGAGCGTCTGGCTACGGACCAGAAGGTTGTGGATTCGATCTCTGCCGGGCGCGCCAAAGGAAAACCCCTAAAAGAATGAGCTTTTAGGGATTTTTCTTTTATTATGTATGGCAATTTAATATTTACTTCTGCATTAAGGCTTTTACGAACATAACCTTTAGGTAAAGCGAAACTTTCGAACTAAGTTAATTTCGAGCTAATTTTTGTTGTACAATGCAACATTTCTTAATAGGCTTAAAGCGTTATTTAGATGTAGCATTGATAAATGTTGGAGTATAATATTAGTTGGTATACTTACATATATAATCATGATATATTTTCGTAGAATTTAAATATGACAAAATAGTCCGAAAGGGTTGAAAAATCGATGAGTAAAAAGAAATATTCAAATAAAGCTAAAAACAGAAAATCTCAGAAAAAAAGCAGCTTAAAACCTGTACTATCAACAATTATTGTATGCATACTTATGGGAGTTGCTTTTTACATCGGAACTAGATTTGATTCAATACAAAGCAATTTAATAAAAAAACCCGATAATACTCAAAATGCACCTATAACGAAAGCGCCCGACAGTACACAAAATACTCAGGTAACAGAGCAGCCTACAGTAACTACTGCTCCTGAGCAAAAGAGAACTGTAAGTTTAACATTGTATTTTCCAAATTCGAATGTGGACGGTGTCGTTCCTATTCAACGTCAAGTAGAAATTGATAAGGATGAGAAGCTTGAAGAGGTAATCTTTAAAGAGCTTCAAAAAGGCCCTAAGGGGACAAGCCAAGATTCCACCATACCACAGGGTACAAAGCTTCTTTCTGTGGAGGTAAAAGAGAGTATTTGTTATTTAGATCTATCTAAAGAATTTGTGGACAACAACCCTGGAGGCACTGCATTTGAAACAGTATTAATAAATTCCATTGTTAATTCGTTAACCGAGCTTTCAGAGATCAAAAAGGTGCAGTTTCTGATAGAAGGGGAAAAAAGGGAAGTTTACAGCCATATGATATTTGATGAGCCCTTTGAAAGAAATGATAGTTTTATAAAGACAGCTGACAGTAAAGCAGAGACAACTGAAAAGGAGATTTATGGATTGGGAAATAAAGTACTCACGGCTCTAAAAGAAAAAGACATGGAAGCTCTCTCATCTTTAATTCACCCCGATAAAGGTGTACGTTTTTCACCCTATACCTATGTAGAGGTTGAAAAGGATATAATTCTAAGTGCAGAACAGATAAAGACATCTCTTGACAGTGAGAAACTATATATATGGGGAGCATACGACGGTATAGGCGAACCTATAGAACTAACATTTGGAGAATACCTTGAGAAGTTTGTCTATAATCAGGATTTTATTAACGCTGATGAAGTGCTCTATGATCAATATTCTCAACGTGGAAATACAATAAACAATGTGTTTGAAGCTTATACTGATGCACATGTGCTTGAATACCATTTTAGAGGCTTTGATCCTAACTATGAAGGAATGGATTGGGAAAGCCTAAAACTTGTATTCGAACAAAACGATGGCCATTGGTATTTGACTGGTATTGTGCATGACCAATGGACCATATAGCCGCCTATTTATCTCCATCATGGTATACTTGGTCAAGTACTATAACTAAAGCAAGTATAAATGCAGCATCTTCGTTGTCATTTATTGAAACACCGTAAGTATCTGAAAATGAAAACCATTTTTTTGATATAATTGCAACTGGTGCCCCATTTTTGAAGATACTAAAATCATATGCAAAAAAATTACCATCAATGTTAAAATTGCCATAGTCGCTTGTAATATCAAAGCTGGGTCTAAATAATCTCAAATTCTTTTTTACATGAGCTATCGGAATACCATTTTGATAAATAGTGTATTCCGGTAGAAACCTAAACAAGCGCTGTTCAATATAGTATAACTCTCTATCCTGCAAGTCCGTAAGAGTTAATTTTTTACCAAATGAAAAGATTCTACCATAAACTCTAAAACAATCATCGCCAAACTCGTTTTTAATAGTAAAACTATCCCTGAATGAGAAAACTTTTTGCCTAACTAAATATTTCATAGGTCCATACCTCTCTATAAATTATATGATAGTAAGATAATATCTTAAGTTAGCATGAGTTCATGATATAATCTTTCATATCTATTTTTGCATTAGCAAAAAAGATTGTACGCGGCTAAATTCCGCAGCAGGCATGTAATAACCTTAATTGAGATGCTTATTATACCATTCAAAATTCATACTATATTTAATTATACTATGAACTAGCCACTATATTAATATTATATGGTTGGTTCTACCATTTGACAAGTCTGAAAAAATATTCAATTAGTATATTTTGAAGTCGCTAAGATTCATTCATTTAAACCATCAATTTAGGAAATAATAAAATTTGAGTAGAAACTAATTAAAATGTTGACAAATTACTCAAATGCGCTTAACCCGGACAAAAACAAGATTTTGGAGGTTAAAATGAACAAGAATCAGAGTAAACATTATAAACATCTATTACAACAACATAGAGAACACCACAGGGAGGTCATGGAAGATATGTCCCGTGGAATATCTGAAGAGTATGGTGTATTAGAAGATTCAGAACTTTCACGTTATGATAATCACCCATCAGAGGTTGCTACTGAACTATTTGACGCAGAACAGCTAGCAGCACTAAAGTTTAATCGGGAATTTGCAATTAGGGAAATAGACAGTGCTTTAGAAAAAATAGAATCCAACACATATGGTTTGTGTGAAACTTGCAGTAAGTTAATTGAGCCCGAGCGTTTGGAGGTTCTTCCCCATGCAAAAAATTGTATAGAATGTGAAAGGTTACAAGAGTACGAGAAATCTATTGATAAGCAGTGTAAGTCAAAACATCGCCCTGTGGAAGAGGATGTGCTTGAGAAGGAGATGCGAGGCGATTACATTCATGATTTGAATGGTGACGAACCGTATGATGGAGAGCAAGCTCTTGAAGAGGTTTTGTCCTTTGGTTCTTCTGATTCTCCTCAAGTGGGCGCACCGCTTGGTAATCGCCAAGATGCTGCAGAAAATGACAGATCTATTCGAGAGATTGAGGATGTGGATCAAATAAGCAACGAAATGTATAAAAAGCAATTACAATAAGAAACAACTAATCATTAGTACAAATGAAACTACTTTTTTATTTTCTCGCATGATATCCCCCTAAAGCCCATATATTTTAATTAAACAAACTGTCAAATATGTAACTGCATTTTGCACTTGCGGTCATAAAAGGGGTCATATGAGAAAAAAATCATTAAAAAAGAATGCTTTCATTTTAACCATTGCAGGTTTTATTGTTAAGATTCTAGGTTTTGCTTATAGAATTTTCTTGGCAAATACTATCGGAGCAGAAGGTATGGGTTTGTATCAATTGGTACTGCCCATATACGGGCTTATTTTGCTGGGCTTAACAGCAGGCGTAGGTATTGCTATTTCAAGACTTGTAGCAGAAGAAACAGCAAAGGGAAACAATAAAAACTGTGTAAGAATAGCGGTTGTATCTGGTGTAACTATATTTATTGCAGGAGCAATAATTGTTACTGTATTGTTATTAAATCTTGACTTTGTAGTCGGTGTTCTAGTAGGTGATACACGGACAAAAACTTCACTATTATATCTATTGCCAGCAATTCCTTTTATAGCCGCTATCACAACCATTAAAGGATACTTCTACGGAAAGCAGGAGGTAGTACCAAATGCAATATCCCAAGTAGCTGAACAGGTGGTAAAATTACTGGCTGTTTATCTGCTTGCAGACCTTTTTATTCATGGCGATATGACAAGAAAATGTTTGTTTGCAACGATAGGTCTAATAGTTGGCGAGATTGCGAATGTGCTCACAGTATTGATTGCTTTTAGAGTTAGAAAACCCGATAAACCATCTACCAATCAGAAAATTATGAGGAAAAGGGACATCGGTAAGTCGGTTCTAGGTATTTCTTTACCCATAACTGCCAACCGTTTGATATTGTCTTTACTTGGAACAGTAGAGTTTTTACTGATACCTCAACGTTTATTAATTCATGGTTTATCTTCAACCGAAGCCCTTACCCAATATGGCAAATTTACAGGAATGGCGTCACCAATAATATCTTTTCCATCAATGCTGACAGGGGCCATAGCTACAGCACTTGTGCCAGTAATAGCTGAAGCAACTGCAATGAAAAGGATGAATATGGCCAACAGGCAAATTTCAAGGTCGATACGCCTTACCCTTGTATTAGGTTTTTGGTTTTCGAGTCTTTTTATGAGTTTTGCAAATGAAATATCCAATCTGATATACCCAGGTCAAAATGTAGGGCATATGCTATATTTACTATCATTCACAGGTGTATTTTTCTACCTTCAGCAAACACTTCTAGGGATTTTAAATGGTCTTGGTAAAGAGAAAAAAACGTTAATGCATTCGATGATAACAAGCATATTAAGACTTGGTGTTGTGTGGTTTGGTATACCATATTATGGGCTTAATGCATACATAATTGCTCTTGCAACAGGTCACTTTCTTGGTTCCATCCTAAACTTGAGAGTAGCCACCAAAACCACTGGTATATCTATAAATGTAGGGGAATGGATTGTAAAACCTCTTGTTGCTTCAATTTCGGGAATTATTGCTGCACGCTTTATAAAAATGGTAGTTGCATCGGTTATTCAATCACAATTTATTCAGTTAATGTTTTCCGGAGGGTTAACTGCCTTATTAATGATAGGCATGCTTATATTAATGGGGGTTTTCGAACTTAAGGATATACGACATATGATTCCATTCAATATTGATAAATTTAGAAAGCTGTAGTGAGTTATAAACAATACAAAACGAAAAGTAAAGTCAAAGAAAGTTAATAAGATTAGGTTAAGTGGAGCGATAAGTAATAGGATTTCCAAAAACGAAATAGGACGTAAAAATAAAAAATAGCGAGTAATTGAGAGGATTTGAAAGATAAATTGAATCTATCCACACCAATAGTCAAAGATAGTCAAAATCAAGTATTGCAATTTATGGCATACGTCTATATAATATACTCATAAGGTCAAAGAAAGTCAAAGTTAATAAATAACTTAAACTTACTGATATTTATTTGGAGGTGTTTTATATGTTTGGATTAGTACCGTTTTCAAGAAGAAATGATAACTTACTAAGAAGGAATGACTATTTTGGGATTAACAAACTATTTGACGACTTTTTCAACGACGAGTTTTTCACAAGATGGCAATCTCCAGTGAAGGCAGATATTCGCGAGACAGAAAAAGAATGGATTATTGATGCAGAGATGCCGGGAGTTGACAAAAATAACATCAATGTTGAGGTAAACGATGGTTACTTAACAATCTCAGTGGATCAAAAAAACGAAGTGAACGAAGAAAATGAAAATTACGTAAGACGGGAAAGATTCTGTGGCAACTACAGCAGATCTTTTTACCTGGACAATGTAGATCAAGATAAAATTAAAGCTGCATACAAAGATGGTATTCTAACTTTGAATTTGCCAAAAGCCAAACCAGAGAAGAAAAGAAAAGTAGAAATAGATATTCAATAAACGAACAACATGGTAACGACATTACTGTTCCAACTTTTTAACTATAAAAGACGATTAAATATTTTATCTCAAAGCCCCCAATGTACAACCTTCAATTATATTCATCATGGGGCTTTGGGAGCTTGATTTCAAACACCGAATTAGGAATAGGTTCATATCCTGCCTATAGATTAATGCGCCTTAGAAGCATATGATTCAACCAACGACGTTGATTGAATCGTGTTACATATTCAAAATGACGTTTTTAAGAGTATATGATTAACTATTGGCCTCATTAAGGCCTTAATATAAAGGACTAAATCATTTATTGGTTTAGTCCTTAGTTTATGTGTTAAGGATAGTTTGTACTAACTTTATATTGGCGTTACATCACAAAAGCACTAAAGAATATGTTGATAACTACACAGAAAACAAATATAATGGGTATAGTTGAAAATTATGGTTTGTATGTTCATGTGTTAATAATACTATTTTTAAGGATTTACTAATGGATGGCATAGTTTCAAGAAGAAGTGATACTCCCCCAATTTTTAAAGCAGTTATTTCAGCTACATATAAGGAGAACCTTGCATATAGAAGCCAGATGGCAATATCTATTTTTACACAACCAATATATTTTTTGGTTCAGTATTTCATTTGGCAGTCTGTTTTTAAAATCAGCGATACTGTTTCGGGATTTACCCTTGATCAAATGTTGCTCTATTTCGCTATATCTTCTCTTAGTGGCTTTTTAAATTGGGATTCTGCNGGTACTGAGCTTCAANATTTAATACAAACAGGTAAGTTTATTACATTCCAAATTCGCCCAGTGTCACATATTTATTATTCGTTTTTTCAAAAAGTAGGTAATCGTATTCTTGCATTTTGGGTGGAAATGGTACCCGTCATATTTTTCTATATACTGTTTGGTATAGATCTNATTCCAGCAAAACCTTTNTGGACAGTTATTTCGTTTTCTATTAGTTTTGTACTATCTTTCCTAGTAAGTTATACAGTAGGTACAATTGCATTTTGGTTAGTGAAGACTGATGGTGTTAGGCGTTCGATATTATTGTTTACTCAAATTTTTTCAGGTCTTTTCTTGCCCCTTAATTTGTTCCCTAAGGGTTTTCAAAAAATTTTATTTTACCTACCATTTCAATTTATTACTTATGTACCCACAAGGGTTTATATTGGAAGCTATGAACTGGCAGGTATAACCATGCCAATCCCGCAAATTGTGTTTCTTCAAGCAATTATGGTGGTTATAATGTTTTTGGTTAACAGGTTTATATGGTCTATGGGAATTAAACGTTTTACGGGGGTGGGTTCATGATGCAGGTAATCTCTCAAAATACTAGAGAAAAAATGAAAGGTCTCCGTTATTCAGGTTTTGGTGTTTACATACAAGGAATTAAATCTTCACTTGCCTCTAGGATGGCATACCGTGGTGATTTTATTATGAGTATGTTCATTATGATGATAGTGGAATTAGGTGGTCCAGTTATCACACTTATAATATACAACAATGGTGCTTCTTTTCCAGGCTGGGGTGTATATGAAGTTTTGCTCCTTCAGGGAATATTTCTATTATCCAGAGGGATCTCTTTCCCATTTTTTATGGGAATAGTATGGAACACAATTAGCAGAGTTCAGGAGGGTACATTTGATTTATTGCTTATCAAGCCTCGCTCCATACTGCTAATGTCAATAGCAAGTGCCTTTGACAGTGAAGATCTTGGAAAGCTCATAGGCGGTATATTAGTTTTTGGTATAGCCATGAAAAATTTACCTGCCCAACCGTTGCATAATTGGATTACGTTTTTTATATTTTTTATTTTTTCAATCTTACTAATGTTTGCATTCGGACTGTTCATGGCAGGTTTAGGGATAGTATGGATAGGCAATTACAGAATATATGATATATTTATGACGGTTATGGAGTTTGGAATGTACCCAAAATCAATATTCACAAAATCGTTTCAAACTATAACAACCTATATAATTCCAATAAGTCTTTTAGCATCTTATCCGGCCTCAGCATTGTTGGGAAAACCAAATACAAATGTTTTATTAGCTTTAGCTTCTGCAATAGTGTTCTTTTTGGCAGGACTTTGGTTTTATTTTCGTATGGTAGCTAACTATACAAGTTCTGGAGGTTGATTTGTTTATTCTTCTGGATAGAACTATGGTACATGCTTTTTGTAACAAAGGATTTCTTTAATGTTTTCAAAAACAAGCTTGCTCAGATGAGAAATTCGTGGAGAACCTAAAGAAAGGAGTATATGATTAGTTAATAACTATATCATAAAGCGAATATATGATTCATGTTTCTGAACTTAAAAAAACATTCACTACTTATGAACGTGGGGGCACATTTAGAGAGGCGCTAATAAGCCTATTTGTAAGGAAGAAGAAAACAGTTAATGCAGTAAAGGGCATCTCTTTTGATATAGAAGAAGGCGAACTTGTGGGTTTTTTAGGTCCTAACGGTGCGGGAAAATCAACAACTATAAAGATTTTAACAGGAATTATGCATCCTACATCAGGTGAAGTTGATATTATGGGTTATACACCTTGGAAAAACAGAAGAAAATATGTTGAGAATATTGGCGCAGTCTTCGGACAAAAATCTCAGCTATTGTGGGATATTCCACCCCTTGACGCCTTTAATTTAAATCAATCAATTTATCGTATCCCAAGCAATGAATTCAAAAAAACAGTTTCTGAAATGGTGGAGATGCTTGCACTAAAGGACCTTGTGAAAAAACCTACCCGTCAACTTTCCCTTGGTGAAAGAATGAAATGCGAATTCATTATGGCTATGCTACATAAACCCCGTGTTGTATTCTTAGATGAGCCTACTATCGGTTTAGACGTAATAGCAAAGGAAAAAATACGTGAATTTATCCTTGAGCAAAACAAAAAGGGAACTACATTTATTTTAACAACCCATGATCTTGAGGATGTGGAGCATTTGGCTAAGCGCGTTATAGTTATTAATCATGGCGAGATTGTTTATGATGACAGCATGGATAAATTAAGAAATTATTTTGGAGAGAAAAAGACAATTCATCTTACAACCCGCAAGAAGATAATGTTACCTAAGCATGAGGGGATAGCTGTTCGTAGCCAATTATCAGATTATGATATAGAAGTAGTAATTGATCTTTCACAAATCAAACTTAATGAATTCATAAAAAAAGTGAATGAAGAAAGTGTAATTAGTGATATGTCTATAGAAGGGCTGGAATTGGAGTATATTATTAAGGACTTGTACCAAGTGTAAAAGGTAGCTGCTGTCATAGACATAAGTTATTTCATCTTATGTCACCACATATGCACAGCGAATATTCTTTATATACTTTATTTCCTCATCCTATACGCTTATGTCGCCACATATTGCGCACCTAATATTTATTAAGGATACATCACATAAACCTTTATTATGCTATAATTAATATAGAGTTACCGTAGAGAAAAAATCATATGCCTAATAACAGTGATGCTGTGAAAGTAGATAAGTAGAGTATATACGCAAAGAAAGCATGTGAGGTAAAAAGTATATATGTAGTAAAAGCACTTAACGGTAATTAGCTTTAGTATCTTAGAGGTTTTTATAATGCCCAAAAGAATAATTTTTCATATTGATGTAAACTCGGCTTTTTTAAGCTGGGAAGCAGTGAATCAATTAAAAAAAGGCAGTAATATTGACCTTCGTACCATCCCATCAATTGTAGCTGGTGATCAATCAAGAAGGCATGGTGTAGTTCTGGCAAGATCTATTCCAGCGAAGAAATTTGGTATCATTACAGGAGAACCTGTAATTAAGGCGGTACGAAAATGCCCTAATGTTACAATTGTCCCTCCAAGTCATGGTATTTATACGCAGTGCTCGAATGCTATGACAGAATTAATCATGACCATTACACCAGATATTGAAAAATACAGTATAGATGAATGCTTTGTAGACGTATCAGGGCTAAGACTTAAGTATGGTAACGATTTTTTATCCATTGCTCGCACAATTAAAAGCAGGATTAAGAAAGAGCTTGGTTTCACTGTAAACATAGGCATTTCCGAGAATAAAATACTTGCTAAAATGGCTTCTGATTTCAAAAAACCCGATAGAATTCATACTCTTTTCCGTGACGAAATGAAAGAAAAAATGTGGCCCCTTCCAGTATCGGAGTTGTTTATGGTGGGAAAGGCATCATACAAGAAGTTCAAACTCATGGGGATAGAAACAATAGGTGATTTAGCTTTATCTGATGCTTCACTACTTGAGGAACGGTTTGGCAAATATGGCAGGATGATTTGGGAATATGCTAACGGGATAGATGACTCCCCTGTACAAACAGAAGAATCTGAAGCTAAGGATTTAAGTAATGAAATTACTATAGGCTTTGATATTACCGACAAAGAGACTGCCAGACTATATATACTTTCCCTTTGTGAAACAGTGGGTATGCGTCTTAGAAAATCCGGCCTGTATGCCAACGTAATTGGCATTAATATTAAGAATAGTGAATTTGAATCTTATTCTAAAAGAAAGAAGATCCAAACACCGACCCAAAACACCAATGAAATATTTGCAGTTGCTACTGAATTGTTTGAACAGGTATGGAAAAGAGACCCTATACGGTTAATTGGTGTTGCAACCACCCAATTACAAAGTGAACCCCCAATTCAACTTAATATGTTTGATTCATTATCAAAACAGAGCTCTAATGTGAAAAAGCTCGATGAAAGTATAGACAAAATACGCGAAAAATACGGGAATAAATACTTGGTTAGAGGCTCTTTACTAAATTTGAATAAGGATTGTAATTCATGATTGCTTGTGTTAATAGTCGATTTTATTTACCATCTCAAAGTCCATATAACTGTAATATATTGAACAGCCAAATTTATAATTTGCAATTACGCAAAAGACCAATAAGGAGGATTTATGCTATATCCAAAAAACCAGAAAAAGTTTGACAGCTCTCTCTTTCAAAACCCTACATCGGAATATAGGTGTGCACCTTTTTGGGCATGGAATAAAAAGCTGAACTGGGATGACATGGAAGAGCAAATAGAAGTTTTTAATGAAATGGGTATGGGTGGATTCCATATTCATACAAGAATTGGTCTTGACACTCCTTACTTAAGTCCTGAATTTATGGATTATGTTAAGAAATGCAATCATAAGGCAAAAGAGATGAATATGCTCACATGGCTTTATGATGAGGATAAATGGCCTTCCGGGTTTGGTGGTGGGTTTGTTACAAAAAACCATGAATTTCGAAGCAGATACCTTCTATTTTCACCTTTTTTCCATGAAAATGGCTATTATGAGCGTGGGATACCTCAGGAAAACCGTCTTGGTATAGACGGAGAGCTATCTTTCATTGCAAAGTACCAAGTTGAAATAAAAGATGGATACCTTCATTCATACCGCAGGCTTGACAATGATGATAATAAAATAAATAAAGATATTTGGTATGCATACCGAATAGTATCGAAGGATTTACCATGGTTCAATAACCAGGCATATGTAGACACTCTCAATAAAAAAGCAATAGATATGTTTATTCAAACCACACACCAGAAATATCACGATGCTTTAGGCCAAGAGTTTTCAAAGTCAGTACCTGCTATTTTCACAGATGAACCTCAATTTGTAATGAAACAAAGTTTATCCCACCCATACAGCAAACAAGAAGTGGGTATACCATATACAGACGGCTTCGAGCAATTATTTCAAGAAAGGTTCGGTTATAGCTTTTTGGACTACCTTCCTGAAGTTTTTTGGCAACATAAGGACAATAAAATTTCCCAGATTAGATATTGGTATCATGAGCATGTTGCTGAATTGTTTGCTTCCTCCTTCGCTGACACATTAGGAAGGTGGTGTAAGGAACACGAAATTATGCTTACTGGTCATATGATGGCAGAGGCAACTTTAGAGTCGCAAACGCGAGCACTCGGTGAAGCAATGCGGGCATATCGCAGTTTTGATATACCCGGAATTGATATTTTGGCAAACCGTTATGAATATAGTACTGCAAAGCAGGCACAAAGTGCTGCAAGGCAATACGGCAGGCCCGGAGTGTTAAGTGAATTATATGGTGTTACAAATTGGGACTTTGATTTTAGAGGTCATAAGCTTCAGGGCGACTGGCAGGCAGCAATGGGGGTTAGCGTAAGAGTTCCTCATCTTAGTTGGATGGGCATGGGTGGCGAATCAAAGAGGGATTATCCTGCTCCAATAGATTTCCATTCGCCTTGGTATAAAAAATATCACTTGATAGAAGACCACTTTTCAAGAGTAAATGTATGTATGACGAGGGGTGTACCAGTTGTTAAAATAGGAGTCATTCATCCTGTAGAAAGTTATTGGATATCTTGGGGCCCAGACAGTCAGACAAAACAAAAAAGATCGCGAATGCAAGAGAACTTCGACAATCTAATTAATTGGTTGTTGTTTTCTAGTTTGGACTTTGACTTTATTTCGGAGTCCATGATTCCACAATTATATAGTGGCTCTGAAGACAAATATACAAAGCTTGGTCAGATGGAATATGAAGTGATAATTGTTCCTGAGCTAACTACTATACGGAGCAGTACAGTTAAGATGCTTTATGAACATGTAGAAAAAGGCGGAAAAGTAATATTTTTAGGTCATCTCCCACAAATTATTGATGGTGACTTTAAGCAGAAGTTTGACACAGAAGGTTTCAAAGAATTTGTTATTAACAATACAAAACATGATATAGCTGATGCATTAGAAGATTACCGTCAGGTCGATATCCTAAATAAAGATAATACAAGAAATGAAAATTTTCTATACCAACTAAGGGAAGAGTCGGATTGTAAATGGCTGTTTATCGCTCCCGGAAAGCCCGTTAAGAACCAAAAGTTACCCTCAAGAACAGAGTGTAAAGTTATAGTACGCGGAGCCTATGAAGTGTGGATACTTAATACCATGACAGGGGAGCAGCAGCAAATACCTGCTTTTGTTAACCACGGTAATACATATATTGAACAAGTTTCGTATGATCATGATAGTTTTCTATATCGATTAGTTAAAAAGGATGTGGACAATAGCAACACAAATTTTGTGAATTCATCACCCCACAAGAATGTCTCTTTTACACGGTATTTGAACCAGCCTTGTGAGTACAAATTGTCAGAAAAAAATGTACTACTCTTGGACATGGCTCGTTTTCAGATTGACGGTGGCAAGATGTCCGGAGTGGAAGAAATACTCAAAATTGATGATACCATAAGAAGGAAACTTAATTACCCACTAAGAACGGATAGTTTTCCACAGCCTTGGCTTACAACTTCAGAAAATAGGTTTAATCATACGGTTAAACTTCATTTCGATGTTGAGTCTGAATTTGAAATTGAACAAGCAGAGCTTGCATTTGAAGGAGAAGGGGTAAAAGTTGAATTCAATGGTGAGATTATGAACTTAAAAAGTAACACCTTCTTTGTGGATAATTGTTTCAATGTAATAAAAATAAATAACATACAAAAAGGGAAGAACACGCTTATTTTAACATTCCCCTTTGGTCCAAAAACAGATTTAGAATGGTGTTATGTATTAGGTGATTTTGGCACCAAGGTAATTGGAGGCAGAGCAGTTATTACAAAACCAGCAAAAAGGTTATACTTTAGTGATATAACAAGACAAGGGCTTAGTTTCTATGGAGGTAATATTAGGTATAAGCTTGATGTGGATGTTCCAGAGGGTAATATGACAATTGAAATTCCCCAATACAAGGGAGCGCTGGTAGAAGTTATTTTGGATGGAAAGAGTAAAGGAAATATAATATTTTCGCCATACCGATTGGACTGTGGCTATGTTACTTCTGGAAGCCATTCAATAGAGTTTGTTTTGTATGGAAACCGCTTTAATATGTTTGGCCAGCTACATAATAGCAACAGATATGAACAGTATTATGGTCCTAATACCTGGCGAACAAATAATAATTCTTTCAGCTATGAGTATCAATTAAGAGAGCTTGGAATCCTTACATCCCCCATTATTTATATCCACTAACACAGAGGTAACACAGAGGGACGGTTCTTTTGTGTTATTTCGCACAAGGGGATTAGAGAACACAAAAGAACCGTCCCTCTGTGTTGTTTTTTATTTCATGCAATACTGCTTGTATATGGGTGCGTAGACTTTTGCATCTCTAACAGGGCAACCAGCAGTTCCACCTGCACGCATAATTTCTGTGCATTTACCACAAGCAATGCAGCATTTTTTCCTGTCAAGGCCTTTCCCGGACAAGATGTCCTTTGGAAAATCAGGGTATGCAAAGGCTTGACGACCGAAACCTATAATAGTAGCTAATCCTTGTTCAAGAACTCCAGCACCCAAATAAGCTGCAAATTCCCGAGGCCAACTATAACCTGTGCCGACAACTGCAATATCTGGCACTGCCTTTTGTATTTCTCCTATACCTGTAACAAGCCTATTTATACCTTCTACTTGGTGCTCAGGAGGCACATATTCAGCTGCGTCTGCAGGTCTGTTTACATGTGGATTATAATAGGGTGTCCCCATAGTAAGGTTTATTAGATGGACTCCAGTTTCGTATAGTTCTTTTACTAAGCGAATAGGCTCGGTAAAATCAGGCTTCTTATAATCATCTTTATCAACTCCAAACCCATATGGATAGGGGATTCCATCATAAACATTAAGACGTGAAGTTACAATAAAATCGCTGCCAAGCCTGTCTTTTATCTTACGGACGATATTCATAAGAAATCTGGTCCTGCCTTCATACGTTTCACCATATTTACCTTTCCTTGTGAAAGCCGAGACAAGCTCAGAATTTAAATATCTATGACAACATTTTACATCCACTCCGTGAAAACCTGCTTGTTTAGCCAATATTGCCGCTTCTACAAACTTATCTTCTAACTGTTCCAACTCATCATCGCTAATAACAGGATAACTCTCATCGATATTCATGCGTGGGTCCAGATAAGGATTATGTGCAGCGATAATTGGTGCAGCTTTACCTTCGGGTTTGCTAAATCTGCCCGAATGAGTTAATTGCATAATTAACAGCGGAGTAAATCCTGACTCTGACTGAGCATTTTCCATAATATTCTCACAAATTTCTTGATATGCAGAAACATTGTTTTTGTTTATCCATAACTGGCGTGGGCTTGTTCTTCCCTCGGGTACCACCGAAACTGCCTCAAACCAGACAAGAGCGGCCCCACCTCTTGCAAAGCGCTCGTATCTTCTAATGGTTAATTCGTCGGGACTACCATCCAGTTTACCATCAGTTCCTTCCATTGGGTTAACAGCAATTGAGTTTTGTAATGTAAACCCATTGATATCAACTTTCTTTGCAAAAACCTCTAAGTTTTTGGAAAAAGGAAGACTTAAACCAATAGACTCTGCTTCCTTTTGAAAATCCTCAAAACTTTTATAATCGAATTTTCTAAACTCCATCTTTCCACCACCTCATTTTATTTGTATAGCAATTATTAAATATTGTTCCCATATAAATATATCCATAGATACATTCGAATATTTATGTAAACAAGTATTTCTTTCTTTAAACCTAGAATATCGTCTACAATGTTATATAAAAGTTGTTTAGTATTTTATATATCTGAGTTTGGCATGTACAATATTTTGTAGTTACGCGAAAGCTTATCAACACATTTAGCAAAGCTAATTTTTTAAGGTAACATTGCATAATGATATATTCAATTCAAATTGTGTTTTTTATTTTATTTGTTATAATAAAATAGCCTCTATTTGTGATTCTACACTAATAGGCCTTGATAATCTACATTATATTTGGAATAAAATTAGCGTTTCTTGCGAACATAAAATAGAGTCGATTAGAATTGTGAAAAAAGATAGTTGAAATGGTCATAAAAGTTTAGTCAAAATATATGCTGCAGGATCACGGNAAAAAAAAGTTCGAAAGCTCAATAAAAATNTACTAAAAGCAGAGCAATAATTACTGAAGAAAAAAATTCAACAGAAGTTTAGTCAAAATATTATATTTCAACTGTAGCGCTACGGTAGGAACAAGCTAAATGAAATATTAAGATAGAATACCAACAAATAGTAACTGGAGAAAAGAGCCAAGAAAATTTGAAGAAAACCATACAACAATAACTGAAAAAACTAAAGCTGGAGTAATAAAAAAATGGACAATAGCAATGCACCTTCATATTCTATAGATATGGTGTATAACGAAAACAATGAAGGATTAGAGCTTAGACCTCATTTTCATAATACCTACCAAATAATTTACGTTAGAGATGGAAAAATTGAGTGTTGCATAAATGATAAGTATTATACTGTTGGTGAAAACAGTATAGTTTTTATAAACAATATGGAGTCTCATAATATTAAAGTCATTGAGTATCCTTATAGAAGGTATTCTATACTTATTAAACCTGATTTTTTCAGAACCGCTATACAAAACCCGATATTTTCATCGGTCTTCAGTAATCGCTCTGAGAATTTTAAACATATTTTGAAGCTTGATTATCCCGATGAAAACACAAAAATGAATATTACAAAACATTTTAACAATCTATACATTGAAGTTAATAATAAGGATGAATTTTGGGAAGAGGCAGCAAAATCCAGCCTAAATCTTATTTTCATATTATTGTACAGAAAGCATGCAGATTTTTTCCCTCTAACTACAATTGATCAATCAACACTGTCAATAATTAAAATTCAAAAATATATTGAAGAGCATTACACTGAAAACATTAATCTCGATGATATGTCAAAGCTTTTTTTTATGAATAAATATTACATTTCTCACCAGTTCAAAAAAGTAACGGGGTTTACATTTAAAGAATATTTAATTATACAGAGAATATCCAGAGCTAAGGATTTGTTATTATATACCGACTACAACATTACCCAAGTGGGTATGAATTCTGGTTTTAATAATGTAAATCATTTCATAAGAATTTTTAAAAAACTTGAAGGGATTACTCCTTTTCAATACAGGAAAAGACATAACAAGTAGCTTAAATCAAGTAATTTTTTGGCGCTTTTCAAAGGCTATAATAAATTCAAAAAACTAATAAAAAAACCACGAAACTGCACAGCCACAACCGTTACGTGATGTTAAAAAAATGTCATAATATGAAACAAATGTCCATTTTTTAAGTGCATCCAGTTAAAGTTTGTCACAAGACAAATTTGTGTCAATTTACATGAAAAAAAGCATGTGCTAGTATTAGGCATGTCAGAAATTGATGGAAAGCCAAGTTATTTTTTAAAAAAACACGATATTTTCAACACGGTATTTAAAAAATAAAATGGTTTAAAATTTTCTCTCTTGAACAGAAATTATTTATTGTATATTTATTAGTATTCATAAGTTATGTCTATTAATATGTTTAGAACCCGAATTTAGTATATCTAAAATCGAAATTCTAAATTATAGCAATAGGCTTTAGCGATGTAATATTAATAAAGGTGGCTGTACAATTTATGGTGGCAAGCTATATAACCCAATGTATTATGTAGCGAAACAAAAATATTAAACATCGCAAAACGCCCACATATAAAACAAGAGAGCAATAAGATGTTATGAAGTTTTGATTAAGACACTAAGGAAAGTTATTGAGTTTAAACGAGGTGCTATTATTATGCAAGACATCGCTAAGAAAAATTCTGTCGTGGCAGCGGGGCCAAAAAAATATAAACAGACATTCTTAACTCGCCTTAAAAAAGATTTTACTAAAAACAAAGGTCTCTATTTATTAGTACTGCCAGTTCTGGTTTACTATTTAATTTTTAAATATGGACCTATGTTTGGAGTGGTTATCGCATTTAAAGATTATACTCCCGGAAAGGGTTTTTTTGAAAGTAACTGGGTAGGGTTGAAACATTTTAAGGCTTTTTTCACTGATTATTACTTTGTAAGAGTAATAAAGAATACTATAGTAATCAGTTTGAGCAATTTGTTATTCAGTTTCCCAGCCCCAATCATACTAGCACTTTTAATAAATGAACTGAAAAGCAAAAAATATTCAAGACTTGTACAGACAGTCACATATNTGCCACATTTTATTTCTACAGTTGTTCTTTGTAGTATGATTATTCAGCTAACAATGAAGGAAGGTGCAATAAATCAGATATTAGCAGCTATTGGTTTTCAACCCGTTACTATGCTAAATCAACCAAAGTTTTTTGTACCTATATATGTTATTTCTAACATTTGGCAAAATACAGGATGGAATTCAATAATATATCTGGCAGCACTAACGAATATTGACCAAGAATTGTATACAGCAGCTAAAATTGACGGTGCGAACAGATTTAGACAGCTAATACATATTACATTGCCAGGACTTCTACCAACAGTAATTATTATGCTCATATTACAAATTGGTAAGATGTTTAACGTAGGGCATGAGAAAATACTTCTACTATACAATGAGCTCACTTACGAGAAGGCTGAAGTCATCAGTACTTATGTATACAAAAAAGGCTTACTGCAGTTTAACTGGAGTTATAGTGCGGCAGTGGGTTTGTTTAATTCGGTAGTAAGTTTCGCGTTAGTTTACACAACTAATAGAATAAGCAAAGCCACTAACGATACGAGCTTATGGTAAAAGGGGAGGGAAGCATTATGAGAGCTAGAGCTACTAGTAACAAAATCAAAGATAGCACATTAGAGAGATTTTTCGATGTAGTTAATATTATTTTCCTGATGTTAGTTATGTTAGTAATTCTTTTACCAGTACTGCACATACTATTTGCCTCATTCAGTGATCCAGTAGAGGTAATGAGACAAAAAGGGTTTATTCTAAGACCATTGGGGTTTACCCTTGATTCCTATAAATCGGTTGCTAAAAATCCCAATATAGTATCAGGTTATACAAACACAATATTCATCGTAGTTTTTGGCACAGCTTTAAATATTTTCTTAACTCTAATTGCTGCTTATGTTATATCAAGAAAAGATTTTATGTGGAGTACGTTAATTACTATACTAATAATTATAACTTTGTACTTTGATGGCGGAATAATTCCATTCTATCTTACAGTAAGAAATGTTAAACTTGATGGTAGCATATGGGCGTTGATCATTCCATCTGCAATTAATACCTTTAACTTAATTATTATGCGTACGGCAATGGTGGGCGTTCCTGAAAGTATGAGCGAATCGGCAAAAATAGATGGAGCAGGTCACTTCCGGATCCTATTTTCGATAATGGTTCCGTTAGTTAAGTCTACTATAGCTGTTCTAACGCTTTATTATGCAGTATCACATTGGAACTCATGGTTTAACGCTATGATTTTCCTAAGAGATAGAAAACTTTACCCTCTTCAACTGATACTACGTGAAATATTAATCCAGGGTGATACCACTATGATGACTGCTGGTTCGGGTGAAGATATAGCCATGATAGGGGAGACAATAAAATATGCAACCATCGTTGTAGCAACTATTCCAGTTTTATGTGTTTACCCATTCCTACAACGCTACTTTGTTAAAGGCGTTTTGATTGGTGCAGTGAAAGGATAACAGAGAACAATGATTTTAGATGAAGTTCTTGCAAAGAATTCTATGTCCAAGTGAAAAGAAAACAAGGAATTATATTTTCAAATGGAGTATCAGTAGAAATTCTACGCGAAGTGAAAAGTTTACAGAGATATATATTTTCTAACAGTAAAGTGGGAAGAGTGAAACTTGCTTGATAAAAGACTGTAGAAGAAGGAGGTTATTTAATGCGAGTAAAATATCAAGAGATGTATGATCAATTTTTAAGGGTTTTACTAAAACACGGCATGACCAAAGAGAGGGCTGAACTTTCAGCAAAATTATTTGTAGAGGCAAGTCTTGATGGAGTATATACTCATGGACTTAATCGATTTCCAAGGTTTATTAGCAGTGTTGAAAATGGGATTGTTCTAGTAAACGCAGAACCAGTTTTAAAAGAGAGTATTGGTCTTATTGAAAGATACGACGGACAAAAAGGTCCTGGAAACCTAAATGCATACTTTTGTATGGAACGTGCAATTAAGAAAGCAAAAGAGGCTGCTATAGGGATAACTACCATCTCAAACACTAATCATTGGATGCGTCCAGGTTCATATGGACTTATGGCTGCAGAAGAAAACTGTATAGGAATTTTGTGGACAAATACAATTCCCAATATGCCTGCATGGGGTGGGAAGGATGCAAAGCTTGGAAATAATCCAGTAGTTGTATGTATTCCTCATGAAGATGCTCCTGTGCTTGTTGATGTTGCTATGTCGATGTTCTCGTACGGCAAGTTAGAATCGTACGCACGCAGTGGTGAGCAGCTTCCAATTGATGGTGGGTTTGACAGTGATGGGAACATAACAAGGGATGCTGCAAAAATAATGCAGACACATCAACCATTGCCAATTGGGTATTGGAAAGGTTCAGGACTATCACTTGTGCTCGATTTAATTGCATCAACTCTTGCTGGAGGCAGAAGCACATGTCAGGTTGGAAAATTAGACTATGAAACAGAGTTGTCACAGGTGTTTATTGCTATTGATATAACAAGTTTTCCTGATAAAGAAAGAATTAAGGAAACTATAAGTGAAACCTTAGTTGACCTGCATAATTCCGCGCCTATGAAAGCAAATCAACCTGTAAGATACCCCGGAGAGGGAAGAATTAAAACACGAAAAGAGAATTTAGAACTAGGAATTCCAGTTGATGAAGCCATATGGAATAAAGTATTAGCTCTATAAAGTGAAAAATTATTTAAGAAAGAAGGGATAAAAGAATGGCTAATCTATATGTAAAAAAATTCGATATGATAAATCCTTTTGTTATTGCATCCAGTCCAGCCACTCAAGGTGCAAGAAATGTATTAAGAATCGCAAAATGTAGACCTGGAGCAATAGTATTACGAAATTTCGGCCATGGTGCAGGTGGGGGAAGTTTCATAGGCCCTGATGCAAACTCAATGTATACAGGCAAACAAGCATTTCATAGCCATGGAATTGGTACTCGTATATCAGATCCTGTCGATACTTTGGAAAAATATTGTGAAGAGGTTCGAAAAATAAAGGCCAGTATGGATAGTGATATAAAACTTTGGGTATCTGTTGGTCATTACAGTGATATTGTTAAGGGTGGTAATTGGGAAAAGGATTGGATAAACCAAGCAAAGGAATTAAAAAATGCAGGTGCTGATGCAATAGAATTACACTTTAATACCCCAGGTGTAGCAACTGCAAAAAACCGTTCATTCAATTACTATCAATTAATTTACAATTGTACGAAAATGATGAAAAAAGCAGTTCCGGGTATGCCTATAATGGTTAAATTGGCTGTTGAGGGTTGTGACCCCTTCACATCCATTAGGGTTGCTACCGAAGCAGGAGCTGACTCTGTTGGACCAACTGCAAGATGGAAAGCATTTTACTTTGACCTTGATTGGAGAGGAACCCAGGCACGTCCAGGAGGCGGATATGGTGGAACTCAGGCAACACCAATAGTTTGCCATTCAATTGTCGAGACTAGAAATGCAGGGATAGATACACCTATGTATGCAGGTGGTGGCGTTTTCTCTTTTGAACAAGCAGCTCGTATTATCATGTCGGGCAGTGAGTGTGTCCAGATTGGAACACTGGCATGCGCAGGTGGAGTTTCAGCTTGCTCCAAGATGATTAAAGATTTGGAAAAATGGATGGATGCCAACGGTTATGCTGATATGGATAGCCTTTGTGGTGATGCTCTTAAACTTTTCAATATGTCAAGTGATATAGCAAATGAGCGTACAGAGCTATTAGGTAAAGCATATAAAGAAGCACAAGTTATTGAAGATAAGTGTATAGGTTGCGAGCGCTGTGAAGAAGTTTGCTGGCATGAGGGCATTGAGATGGTAGATGGCAAAGCCCGCAAAACAGACCTATGCATTGGGTGTGGCTACTGTTTCCAAGTATGTCCTACACAAGCTTTAAATGTTGATGCAAGCGGCATATTAGCATCTGTTTTCAAGAAGCATGGTATATAACACAATATTCTTAAGTTTTTGTTTGATTCGAAGCACTTAAGTGCATTGAATAGAAATTAAAAGGAGAGTGAAAGTTTTGATGAAGAAGTTGATAACAGGCATTTTAATAATTGTCATGGTTTTATCAATCACAGCTTGTCAAACAACCTCTGTTGACACTAAAGGTTCAACAGAAAGCAAACCTACTTCAAGTCCCGAAGGACAAAAGGAGCCCGTTGAAGTTCCAGAATTGACATATTGGGTTGAATTGAACGCCAATATGGCTCAGGTTGTTACTGAAATGGGAGAAACAGAGTATGCAAAAGAACTACAAGAAAGAACCGGTGTTAAAATTAAGTATCAACACCCCGCTGCAGGACAATCTACAGAGGCATTCAATATTTTGATTGCATCAGCTGACTATCCCGACATAATTGAGTACACATGGACAAATTATCCAGGTGGTCCCGTTGCTGCAATTGATAACAATGTAATAATTGAATTGAATGATACATTCAAGAATCACAGTCCTAATCTTTTTGCATTATTGGAGCAATATCCAAACGTAGGAAACATCATTCGTACAGATGCAGGTCAATACTATTGTTACCCATTCCTACGTGGTACATCAACTGAAAACAATCCTCTACTATTCTCAGAAGGATTTGTTATCCGTAAGGATTGGCTTGACAAAGTTGGCCTAGATGTACCAGAGACAGCTGAAGAATGGTATACAGCTCTTGTAGCATTTAGAGATGAACTAAATGTTGAGATACCATTCACAGTTAGAGGTAAAGATGATCACCTTACCAGAGTTCTTGCCCCAGGCTTTGATAGTTGGCATGAGTTCGTTGTTGAAGATGGTGTTGTAAAAAATCCAGTCATCGATGAAACCAGACTAGCTTATCTTACTGAAGCAAAGAAATGGTATGACGAAGGCATTTTAGACAGTGAATTCCTTGCAGTAGATAAAAAAACACAGGCTTCAAAAATACTAAATGAGCAGGCAGGCGCTACATGGGCACCAGGCGGTTCTGGAATTGGTACATGGTTACCAGCACTTCGTGAGACAGATCCAAATGTAGATTTTGTTTCGGCACCACCAATGTACCCTGAAAAAGGAAGAGTTTCGAAATACTCAAAAATCAATCAACTTTATGGAAGTGGTGCTGCAATTAGTACAGCATGTACAAACATAGAAGCAGCTGCAAGATTGCTTGATTATGCATACGGAGAAGAAGGACATATGCTTAACAACTTTGGTATTGAAGGCGTAACCTATGAAATGGTTGACGGATATCCTAAATATACCGACGAAATTATGAACAATCCTGATGGATTAAACATTATGCAAGCAATGAGCAAATACATACGTGGTCATATTAGCGGTCCATTAGTACAGGATTATCGTGAATTAGAACAGTATTATGAACTTCCACAACTTCAAGAAGCACTGCAGCTTTGGACAAAGACTGACACAGGTAAGTACCTAATGCCACCTGTATCACCGACATCAGAAGAAAGTGAAGAGTTAGCTCAGATAATGAACAACGTTAATATATACAGAAGAGAGATGGAAAGTAAATTTATCACTGGTGTTGAGCCGTTGAGTAAATTCGACGAATATGTTGAACAAATGAAAGCTTTTGGACTTGAAAGAGCAGTTGAAATTATGCAAAATAGCTATGACAGATTTATGGCAAGATAAATATTACAACCTTCCGATACTCTATGTAATATTATGTAACCTGATCATTACGTATTCGTAATGATCAGGATTTCATACTTTCATGCTATGTAAAATATTTTTGATATATAAACTTATAAACAGCCAACCTCAAATGCAATATATTCAATACTATAAAAATGGAAAGGGCTTATATATGAAAACAATTGAAAAATTGCTTAATCGAATAGATTTAAATCATCCAAAGTTGACTTTGGCGAAAGAGAAATTTGACAAAAATGATTTGGACGGGTGTTTAGATGAAATTATTAATCATTTTTCCACACGAAATACCCCCATATACTTATTTGAAAAAGAAGATATGAAAAAACTCAAAGATGATCAGATTTTAGGTGAAGCAGAAGACGTGCTAAACCTAAACCTGTTCGGTCATCAATTTGAAGGGGAAATAGATTGGACTTTTAATCCTACTAGGGATACATCACAGGATAACGAGTGGAGTTGGACTTTGTTTAGAACATTGCAATGGCAGACTTTGGCTCGAGCCTATATTATGACGGGTGATGAAAAATATACTCGTGGTTTTATTTCGCAACTCAAAAGCTTTGCAAAGGCTTGGCCGGTTGAAAACTACGATAAATATATAAATCAAAATGATCCAAAGCTAAAGTATCCATCCCACCCATGGAGAGAAATTGAAACAGGTATTCGCATTTATACAACATGGCTTCCTTGCTTTGTTGCATTTAGAAATTCCCAGGCATGGGATCGTGAAGGCTGGATTGTTTTTCTTGGTATGGTTTGCGACCATGCAGACTTTTTAGTAGAACACTATAGCAACCATAGGAGCTCCAGTAACTGGTTAACAATGGAGGCAAGCGCATTGTTGCAGTTAGGTATTCTGTTTCCCGAAATGAAAAACTCATCTGAATGGTTTGATACAGGATATCGCCGTGTTATGCATGAGCTTAAATATTCTTTTGACAATGATGGTGTGCACATGGAACGCACTCCAATTTACCATATGGTTGCAGCCATAGCTTTTCTACAAGCTTGGGAAGTGTGTATAAAAAACAATATACCAGTACCACCTTATGGGTTCCCTACTTTGGAGAAATCAGCAGAGTTTATTATGAAACTTGTAAAGCCTGATTTTTCAACACCTATGATTGGTGATGCAGACAGAAATGATCTTATGGCACGCCGAGCCGACACATCACCATATGAGGGCATGAACTTATCCTTCTTCCCCGACGATCTAAATGAAATAAGAGCATATTTCATGAAAATGTACGATCTTACCAAAAGGAAAGATTTTCAGTACTTTGCAACGGGAAGAGAAGAGGGGATATCTCCTGAACAACTAAACTACGCAATGATAGAGCAGGGAATCTATGTTATGCGTACAGGTTGGGAAGAAGATGACAGCTATTACCATGTACATGGGATTCAGTTGGAAAGAGGTGAAAGAAGCACTCACTCTCACAATGATCAGCTACATTTTGAGCTTCATATTAAAGGTGAGGATATTCTTATAGACAGCGGAAGATATATATACAACAGTTCATGCTGGAAAGATTGGCGCCATTATTTTCTGTCAGCGGCTGCACATAATACAGTTTACATAGACGATCATGAAATGGGTACAGTGCTTGACTCATTCCGTATTCGTGGTGTTAGAACTTACTGTCACGAATTTAAACAGACCAAAGACTATAGCATTATCGATCTATCACATAATGGCTATGTATTTACTGACGATCCAATATTCCACAGACGTCGTGTTATTAGGCTCGAAGGTGACATTTATATAATAGATGATCAACTAACAGGGTTAGGCAAAAAAGAACATGACATCAGGTTATATTTCAATTTTGCTCCTGGTAATTTAATTAACATAGGTGGAAACAACTACCAGTATACAACCTCTTCAGGCATAAAGTATAATTACTATAGTTTACTAAATGATGAAGTAACTTCTGTATTTTTAGAAGGCAGTGAAGATCCAAAAGGCGGATGGGTTTCCTATGGATATTCAGTAAGAAGTCCTATTCCTCAGATGTATCTTAGCTCGAAAGGGCCGGTACCGTTACGCTTTGTGTCTGTAATTGCGCCTGAGAGTGTTGATATTAAAGGAAGTGGAGATATAAATAAAGCTGAAGTACATGTAAAGGGATACGGCAAAGTAATTCTTCGTGACCAAGACTTTGAAATTCTAAAATAGAACAGGAGTTGAAAAAATGAGATTTGGTATTTGTACATCAATTGATAATATAGAAAGTTTAGAAAAATGGGGATATGATTATCTGGAGGCAAATATTTCAAAAATTGCACAGATGGAAGAAGCACAGTTTCAAGAAGCAGTAAAAAAAGTAGAGAGCTCAAGTATAAAAGTTGAGTGCTTTAATATCCTTTTTCCAAAAACAATGTATCTTCTTGATCCTGCCTCAGAATGGAAACCAGTAAATGATTACCTTCACAAGGCATTTGACAGAATGAAGAGATTATCTGGAGAAATCGTTGTATTTGGTAGCGGAAAATGCCGCACAATTCCATCATGCATGACATTTGCAGAAGGGCATAGAAAACTGGTAGAAGTTATTAGAAAAACAGGTGAAATTGCGCAACAGTATGAAATAACAGTTGTAATTGAACCACTAAATACCGGTGAAACAAACTCAATAAACTGTGTGGCTGAAGGTGCTATAACGATAGCTGATGTCAATTTAGAAAATGTTGGTCTTTTGGCGGACAGCTTCCATATGTTTAAGGAAAATGAGAACCTAAGAAACATAACCAGAGTGGGTAAATTGTGGCATACTCACGTAGCTACAGTTGATGGTAGAAGGTATCCAGTTCAATCAGATGATCTCTTAGAAGCATTCTTCAAGGAGTTAAAGGCTATAAATTATGATGAAAGAATGAGTATAGAAGGCAAGACCGAAGATTTTGAAAAGGACGCAATACAAGCCCTTAAAGTATTAAAAGAACTTGATTCGAAATAAATGTCAGGAGGCACTGTTATGGATAAAGTGAGAATTGGTATAATTGGTTTTGGCACCATGGGATCAAAACATGGTAAATACTTAAGCGAAAATGGTATTAGCAATGCCGTTCTTACAGCGGTTGCAGATATAGATCCAGCAAGACTTGAATTAGCAAAAAGTTATTGCGATAATATTAGTACATATGATAAAGCAGAGGATTTAATTGAATCAGGTGAGTGTGATGCAATCATTATTGCCACTCCACACTATTCACATCCGACATATGCAATAGAAGGTTTTAAAGCCGGTCTCCATGTTTTGGTGGAAAAGCCAGCAGGCGTATATACAAAACAAGTAGAAGAGATGAAAGCAGTTGCCAATAAAAGTGGTAAGGTATTTGGTATCATGTACAACCAAAGAACAAATCCTTTGTATCAGAAAGTCAGAGAGATGGTTCAGTCCGGCCAATTAGGTAAGATCACACGTACAAATTGGATTATTACAAGTTGGTACAGGTCGCAAAGCTATTATGATCAGGGGGGATGGCGTGCAACTTGGGCAGGTGAAGGTGGCGGCGTATTGCTGAACCAGAACCCTCATAATCTGGACCTATGGCAGTGGATTTGCGGGATGCCTAAGAAAGTGAAATCTGTTATTTACTATGGTAAGCATAGGAATATAGAAGTAGAAGATGATGTTTATGCCATTGTAGAATATGAGAATGGTGCAACAGGCTCATATACTACGACAATCGCTGATACTCCCGGTACAAATAGATTAGAGATTACAGGAGAAAAGGGCAAAGTTGTTGTTGAAAATGGAAAGATTGAGTTTTGGCAGCTATCCGAATCTGAACCAGAGTTTAACAAAAGGTATAAAGACGGAATTGGTCAGCCTAAAAACACCAAAATTGAAATTCCTGTCGAAGGTGAAACCACAGGTCATAAGGGTATTACACAGAATTTCTGTGACGCTATCTTGACAGGAGAGCCACTACTTGCTCCAGGCATTGAGGGAATAAATGGGTTGCAAATTTCCAATGCAATGCATCTTTCATCATGGACAGGTGGAGATTGGGTTGATATCCCTGTTGACGGTGAACTGTTTTACAAGCTTTTAAAAGAGAAAGCCGGCGGGAAAATATAGGATAGATATAAGAAGTAAATTTGCTACGATTTAATTCTGTCTTCATTCATCGCCGACCTATGTAGGTGCAGACAATAGTAAATTTTTCTTTAATGCATATAAGAAGACTTGTATTTGTCTTAATAAATTAAATTATGAAAAAAAGTCCGCCACGTGGGCAGAGTGGACGAAATGATATGAATAACGAAGAAATGAAATGCTATGGACCTTCCAGTTATTAACTGGGAATAGAATAGAAATGTATTAACAAATATAATTATACGAGGGGGATAATATGTTTAAGAGGATAAAAAATAAAAGTGTCATTCATAAATGGCTCTTATCTTATATACTTATACTTATTATCCCACTCCTCATATTTCTTGGGAGCATATCCCAATTCTTAAATGTTTACAAAAATGAAATTAAGCACTCAAACTCATTAATACTTGAGCAAGCTAGGATACAAATGGATCAAGTACTATATGAAGCAAATTCGTTCGTTGCGGAGATTTCCATAGAGCCCATGATAACAAGGCTGCTTACAATGGAGAAGAGAAGTGATGTGACGGCATATGATTTATATGACACAACGTTAATACTAAACCGATTGTTACTTACTAAGAATGAGGAGTTTCAATTTCTAATCCACCTGTTGCGTCCTGATATTACTGTAAGTAATCTTTCATATAATAGTGGCAGTGAGTATTTCAATATTTACCTATCACAAACAGGATTGGATAAAAGTACATGGGATAACTTAATTCAAAAAAAATACTCCAAGCCCCATTATTTCGCATATGAATATGTTCGTCCAAGTGGTGAGACCCGTAATAGAATTGCAATTATAAGTCCCTTAATGGTAGCAAAATATCCCGGTATGTATGCTAATATTGTGGTTTTTATAGATGAAGACAATCTAGTGGAATATAGAAAAGAATACGCTGATCGCGATACATTTTTAATTATGGACAGTACAAACCAGATATTATACAAATCAGGGGATCATATAACTGAGCAGAATGTACTTGACTATTCAATGTTAACTTCTGAGAACAACAATATTAATACAGTTGTTGGAGAAGAGAATGTTATTGTTTCACATATTGATTCAAAAGCTTCTAATTGGAAATACATAATTATTACTTCTGAAAAGGCTTATATGGAACAGCTTAACATCCTTAGGAATAGTATGATTCTAAGTGTAGTACTTTGCTGTGTTTTCGGTGGTTTGATAATAATTTATTTGCTGCGACACAATTATACGCCCCTTAAGAGTGTGGTTCAATCAATTGAAGAGTTTAATGCCCGTACATCAGAAAATACAATGAATGAGTTTCAATATATCACACACATTATAAATCAGTTGCAAAGTGAGAAAAAAATCAATAGTGAAATTATGAAAAAGCAGAAAAGCACATTAAGCGCACAAATGGTACTTAATCTCGCTGAAAATAGGGATATTGCTAATGAACTGGATATACCCACATTGGAAAAGTATGATATACGATTTCAGTCAGAATTGTTTCTTGTTTTGACATTTTTAGTATTTGAGGGTGAAGGGCCTTTCCCTGACGACAATGAAGTTATTGATGATAATGAAAAAAACACTATGATTCGCTTAATATTCGAAAATATTACACAAGAGCTTTTTGAAGAGAGAAAAATAAAAACCTTTTTCTTTCATACAGGTAGGTTGATGGGCTTTATTATCAATCCACCAGCAGAAAATGAAAGGGTTATTAATGATATATATGAGACTCATGAACAAATAACAAAATCAATTAACAAGTACTTTTTAGTTAGATTTGTTTCTGCTATAAGCGGTATTCACAGGTCTTGGAAGAGTATACCCGATGCTTATTCTGAAGCTCTACAGGTAATTGAATACAATAGTATGTTTAATGAAAACAAGGTCATATTTTACCATGAATTTGTAAAGATGCCCATGGAAGAGAACTTTTATTACCCGGAAGAGACAGAAAATCATATTGTCAACAATTTGAAAATAGGTGATGCTAAAGTTGTTTGTGATACCATAAAGAAGGTTATTAATCTTAATATAGATAACAATTCTACACCGGTTACCATTCGCTATTTAATGGTGAATATTGCCGGAACGATTATTAAAGCAATTAACCAGTTTGAGAAGCAAAAATATCCGGTTCCCCAGGTGTCCTTTGAACCTTTGCTCCAAGAGAATAGCATAACCGATATGTACAGTATAATTGAAGAAAATGTTCATGATGTGTGTAATGCCATTAAAAAACACCGTGCGGAGCAGAGCAAGCCATCAGGTGGAGACCTCTATAGCCAGGCAGTTAATATAGTCAAGGAGCATTATTCCGATAAGAACTTGAGTGTAAGTTTGATTGCAGATAAATTGAACGTACACTTAGTCCACCTTTCCAGGACATTCATGGAGTATCGTGGAGACAGTCTTTCGAACTATATCAATAGTGTACGTCTGAACGAAGCAAAAAAGCTCATACTCAAGGGAGAGAGGCTGGAGACTGTCTCAGAGAAAGTGGGATTTGGGAGTTTGCGCACATTTATGCGCGTATTTAAGAAATCCGAAGGGATTACTCCTGGACAATATAAGAAATCCATGGAAAAAACAAATTAGGTTAAGAATAAAATATGGGCCGTCTTACGACTTAACATATTTTTAACTAGCTGTAACGATATAGGTTATATCGCAAAAACCTTAATATGTGTTATAATGGCTTTTGTGTTTATAATAATAATTAAATTATCAGATATGAATAACAAATTATTATTACTGGATGGAGATATAAACAAATGGGAAGATTTAATATTGCTGTTATAGGATGCGGTGCCATATCAAAGAATCATGGTAAGGCCATTTTGGAAAGTCCTGATGCCCAGATACTATATTGTGTAGATGCTGATATGGAAAAAGCAGTTGGATTTTCTGAAAAGTTCGGAGGTATTCCTAAAACTGATTATAACGAAGTAATTTCTGACCCAAGGGTTGATATTGTGCATATCTGCACACCACATAATACGCATGCACAGCTTAGTATAAAAGCAATGGAAAGAGGCAAGCATGTTTTTTGTGAAAAACCAATGGCGATTTTACCTGAAGAGGCAGAAAAAATGATCGCCGCTGCAAAAAAGAATCAACGATACCTTGGCGTTTGCTTTCAAAACCGTATGAACCAGACCACCATTATGGCAAAGAAAGCTATCGACAGTGGTAAATACGGACAAATTTTGTCTGTTATGGCAAGGGTTGCCTGGGATAGACATGGTAAGTATTATTCTGAATCACCCTGGCGTGGAAGATATGCCACAGAAGGTGGAGGAGTAATAATAAATCAAGCTATACATACTATTGACCTACTTGATTATTTGTGTGGTGGTGTTCGGAAAGTTACTGCAATTGCAGCAAAACTGCGTGATACCGAAGATTATGAGGTGGATGACAGTTGTATGGCTAATTTTGAGTTATCTAATGGTAGTACGGCAGTAGCACATTTTACAAACTGTTATACTACTGGCAAACTGTGTCAACTTGAGATCAATTGCGAAAAAGCAAGAATTATTGTAGAACAGCAAAGAATACAAATCATTGAAAATGAGAAAATAAATGATGTGCAATGTGACGTGATAGAAGGGGAAAAATCCGAATGGGGTGTGTCACATGGTAGACTCATACAACACTTTTATGACTGCATACGTGATCAAAAACCATTTTTTATAGATGGACAATCAGCTATTAATGCAATATTAATTGTTGATGCAATAAAAAGATCCAATGGGAAACCCATTGAAATCAAGAAATAAGGCAATTTAGCAAACCAGGAACAGAATGTTCTGGTTTATAGTAATAAAAAGAAAATGATAGTGTAAAGCTATCAATGGAAAGATTAAATATATTTAGTGTTTAAAATATTTCAGAATAAAAGTTACATTTGGAGGGATTTATTATGGACCACCCAGTTTCTGTTGTACTTGTTGGGGTTGGTGGTTATGGAAGAACATACTTTGAAGGAATTATTAACAATGAAAATGAAGGGAAAGCAAATATCGTAGGTATTGTTGAACCATTTATTGATAAATGCTTAGTTGTTGACGAAGTAAAGTCAAGACGGATACCTGTCTATGATACCCTTGAAGAATTTTATGCAAAACATAAGGCAGATTACGCGGTTATATCTACCCCGATCCAATTTCACTGTGAGCAGGCCTGTTATGCTATGGAGATGGGAAGCCACGTATTATGTGAAAAACCAATGAGTGCTACTATTCAAGAAGCAGAGAAAATGATTGAAACGAAAAATCGAACAGGAAGAATGTTGGCTATTGGTTATCAATGGTCTTTCAGTGATGAAATTCAACAACTGAAGCAAGATATAATGGATGGCATGTATGGAAAGCCAATTAGGTTGAAAACATTAGCTCTTTGGCCAAGAAGCATAAATTATTTTAACAGAAGTTGGGCGGGTAAAAAGAAGGATGCTTCAGGAAGATGGGTTCTTGATAGTATTGCAAATAATGCGACAGCTCATTATCTGCATAATATGCTTTATGTAACAGGAAAAACTACACAAAGTAGCTCCATTCCTGCAACAGTTGAGGCTGAATTATACAGAGCAAACAATATCGAGAATTTTGATACCGTAGCATCGCGGATTACTACTAAAGATGGCATAGAAATGATGTTTATTGCATCCCATGCTCATGGATTGCACGCTGGCAATTTACTTGAGTTTAGTTATGAATTCTCAGAAGGAGAAATTTACTATAAAGATTTTCAAGACTTAACAATATTTGAAGGGCGTTTGAAGGATGGTAGGGTCATAAAATACGATAAACCACAGGTTGATAGTTATCTGAAACTTTGCTGCCTAATAGACCAAGTCCAAAAAGGTGAATCAATTAAATGCGGCTCAGAAACATCTTTGCCTCATACCGTTTGCATTAGTGGTATGCAGGATTCAATGCCTCAAATAGAAGTCTTTCCTAAAGAGATGGTTAAGAAAGGAACGCTTCCTTCAGGTGAAGATGCAATTTATGTAGAGGGATTGGCAGATACACTAACCGACTGTTACGAGCGTTGGGTATTGCCAAATGAAATTGGTGTGCCTTGGTCGAAACCAGGTAAAAAGATAGATGTATCAGATTACACATGTTATTTGCAATGCGAAGAAGACAGATAATGTGAATATATAACAATAAACACAATTAGCAACTAGGGGAACCGATGGGGGGATACAATGATATATTCTGGTCTTGTTTCTGTGACTTTTAGACATATGACTGCAGAAGAGGTTGTTATTCTTACAAAAAAAGCAGGACTTGACGGTATAGAATGGGGTGGGGACAAGCATGTTCCACATGGAGATACGCAACGCGCAGAGAAAGTTCGAAAACTGACCGAACGAGCTGGTTTAAAAGTAGTTGCATACGGTTCATACTATAGAGTTGGAGAGCAGAACGATTTTACTTTTGAACAAGTACTAAAGTCTGCAAAAGCCTTAAAAGCCCCGATTATTCGTGTATGGGCTGGCAAACTGGCATCATCCGAGGCAAATGAGGAATACTGGAATGATGTAGTGAATGATTCTATAAGAATTGCAACTGCTGCAAAAGAAGAGAATATCGAAATTGCATTTGAGTTTCATAAGAACACTCTTACAGATACAAATGAATCTTGCCTTGAGCTTCTAAAAAGGGTAAATGAAGTAAACGTAAAGAGCTACTGGCAGCCTTCTCAGGATATGAATGTTGAAGAACGAATATCAGGTCTGGAAGCTGTCCTACCATTGCTTTCACACATTCATGTTTTTCACTGGGGAAACGGGGAAAAGTTTCCGCTTGCCCAAGGCTTAAATGAGTGGAAACAGTATATGGATGTAATTAAGAAGGCGGAAGGAGACCGCTATGCTATGTTGGAGTTTGTCAGAGATAACAGTATAGAGCAGTTTTTTGATGATGCTGCTACATTAAAAGAGATTATATCGTAAGTTTACATTCTTACTGGAAATACAGAGAATCTCGTTGAAGATACTGGTGTAAGCCAGTGAAGGTCTGATGCCTTCACATGTATTGACCGATTTTTTCTCGCCATCAGATATTTGCATCCAGACTTGGTTTGATATCTCATATGTATTGACAGATTATCAAGTACAAGATTATACTACCCTTGTTAGACTAACTACTGAACATTTTAGCCAGAGGTGAATATAATTGATAACCAAAAATGAAATGATAAAGGTTCTACAAACTGCACTCTCAGGAGGTGGCGACTTTGCAGAACTGTTTTTTGAAAATAAAGATGAGCTAAATATTAAGTGCTCACAGCAAGTCTTAAAAGGCATTACCACAGTGCATATTTTTGGGGCAGGAATATATTTACTCTCTGGTACACAGAGCATTTATGTTTATACAAACAACCTATCGTTCAGTGGTCTTATGGATGCAGCACAAAAGGCATCTGAATTGCTACATACAGACAAACAACCTGTACATAATCAAATAGTTTTTTCAATGCAGACTGTAAAAAACCCAAATACAGTAATCCAGTATCCAAGAACCATTCCACATCAGGAAAAGGTTAGAGTAATTCGTGAAACCGATGCAGCTGCAAGAAGTGCAGGGCATAGCATAAGACAGTTGAATGTGGATTATTTCGATACAGATCAGAGGATTTTAGTTGTAAACAGCGAGGGGCTATATGCAGAGGATAGGCGTGTCACAAGCCGCTTACGTCTTCAGGCTACCGTAGAAGATGGTACTAATAGCCACTACGAATGGGGGGATTTTCCCAGACCCTATGGGTTTGAGGCATTTCGAGTAAAAGATGACTATATTTCATTTGCAAAAGAATTTATTAATGATATTGCAGATAACATGAATGCTGTATCAGCTCCTTCTTGCGTTGTACCTGTAGTATTTGAGGCGGGTTCATGTGGCACCCTGTGGCACGAGGCATGCGGACATCCTCTTGAATCGGGGGCAATTGCAACAAATAACAGCGATTTTGTAGGAAAACTTGGACAAAAGGTTGCATCGTCAAAAGTCACTGTCATAGACGACGGTTCAATACCAGGTTTGTATGGAACAGCAGGTATTGATGATGAAGGGCATCCTACTCAAAAAAATGTGCTCATTGAAAACGGTATTTTAAAAGGTTATCTATGTGATAGACTTGGGGGTCGCAAGTTGAATATGCCATCAACAGGTAGTGGACGACGCCAGGGATATATGTTTGCTCCTGCCGCTCGTATGACCAACACATATTTGGCAGCAGGTACTGACGATGATGACGAAATGATTAGTTCTATAGACGAAGGTCTATTCGTTAAACGCATAGGCGGTGGCAATAGTGGTAGAGAATTTTCAGTGTCTGTAGCAGAGGGCTATTGGATTAAAGATGGAAAATTGGCTCACCGTGTTAAAGGGCTAACGCTTAATGCAAGGGGAATTGATTTAATAAAGCGAGTTGACCGTGTGGGAAAGAACATCGAGACTGAAGGCGGGGGATTTTGTGGCTCTGTATCTGGTCTTGTCACAACTACAAGCTTCCAACCAAGAATGCGTGTATCTTCAATGACTGTGGGCGGGGAAGGTGAGAAATGATGTTTCTTGATAATTATAGACGTGCAATGAAAAAATTACCTGAAGGCATTGCTGAAGCAGAGATAAATGTTGAACGGAAGGAATGCATAAAAATTGGTGTTAGTGGTGGCAGAGTTGCCCTTACCGATGTTTCGGATGTAACATCTATTTATGTCAGAGCATCGGGTGAAAAAACAGGTTATGCCTATACAGAAGATCTTGGTGAAGATGCACAAGAAGTTCTATTACGTGCTTATAATAATGGACTTATTTCTGACAGTGAACAGATTGACATTCTTAACACACCTAAAACTGCATTTAATCCAAATACTTTAAACGACAATATTCAATCACGAAATAAAGAAAACCAACATCCTGTCAATTCATCAGCCGTAGTGGAAAAAGCGATGCTACTGGAGGATTTAGTTCGCAAATCTGACTCGTCCATAAAGACCGTTTTGGCAACAGTCAGATCAGATACTCTATCATCCACCGTTTTAAATTCAAAGGGTGTGGATATATCCTTTAAAAGAAATGTTTATTATGCTAAGGTAAACGTTACTGCACAAGTGATGGGTGACAGCATTGATGCTGTTTATTCGATTTCCAATTCATCCTTAGAGGAGCTTGATTTGGGATTTTTAGTAGAAAAAATCAACAATTCAATTAAAAATAAGATAGAACCAGGCAGCTTGACATCTGGAGAATACCCAGTGGTTTTGGATCAAAGTGTCGGAATTAATATAATGATGACGGCATGGCAACTATTTAGCGGAATGAAATACTGTGATGGTTCAACTGCTCTAAAAGGAAGACTTGGTGAGTATATAGGTTCATCTGCATTTAGTATTGTGGATATGCCCTTTCATAAATATACCGGATATTACTTCCCCTTCGATTGTGAGGGTACCCCCGGGAAAGAAGTAATGCTTGTGGATAAGGGTAAGTTCACATCTTTAATGCATAACAATTACAGTTCATCTCAACTGGATTTGCAGCCCACTGGTAATGCAGGAAGAGTTGCTCTTTTAACGGGTAATATTCCAACAGATATAATTGTTACTCCAAAAATCTGCTGCATTAAGCCAGGAGTGAATTCAACACAGCAGCTGCTGCAGGAGATGGGCGATGGTGTTTACATTACTGAGTCATATGATATTTTCCATTCCATAAATATTGGCTCTGGTGATTTTGCAATACCGTGCAGAGGTGTTTTTATAAAGGATGGAAAGCCTAGCCACAGCGTAAATGCCCTATCAATATGTGGTAACCTTATAGATCTGTTTAATAATGTAATTGAAACGAGTAATGATTTTATTATCGACGAATTTTTGCTCAAAAGCTATTGTGTTGGTTCACCTAGCATTCGTTTAAGTAAGCTACAGATAAACGGATAGGACAGGGACGGTTTTATTTGCTTATACACAGCCATTTTGTTATCATTCGGATGTAAAACTAGTAAAACTATAACATGCCCAAGATGCTTTTAGCGATGAAGGAGGTATGTAAAGCCTTCTACCATATAGGATTTTGAAGCAGGATCAGATCTCATCTTTCTCAAGCTGAAGGTCGAGGCGTAAATAATTTAAAGCTGTATTTATATCTTTATTTTTAAGTGAATGTAAAATATTGTAGTGATAATTGGTTTCTGGTGAAAAACGACCGCGTTCTATACTTGCAATGGCATATCGAGCCACATATCCCAAGTAAGGATATAGCACATCATATATATACTCGTTGCCAGACAATTTTGCTAGAAGTAAATGAAATCTTGTATTTATAGTTTGGTATGGTCCCTTAGAATTCTCCACACTTTGCTCCAGTAGTTTTTCTAATTCCACCAGTTCATTCTTTAAACCTTGTGACACAATTAAACGTAAAGCGTACGCTTCAATTTGATAACGAAGCTGCTGTATTTTTTTACATTGGAGCGCAGTTATTTCATTAATCAAATATCCTTTGCGTGGATAGGATGTCAAATACTTTTCATGGCAAAGCCTTTGGAGGATTGATCTTGCAGTAATTTTGCTAATGCCGAATTTGTTGGCTATTACTTGTTCAAGGATAATTTCTCTGTTTGTTATTTCGCCCGTTATTATACTGTCACGTACTTGTTGATATACTTTATCTGAAATAGACTTTTTCACATGAACATCCTTTCATCAGCTGAATAAGCAAGAAAAGTATAATAGTTTTTTCCGTATAAGTCAAATTTAAGCCCAAAAAAGGCTTTTGTTATGTAAGCTTATAAAATCTAGATGCAAAATATTTAATGACAAGCTTTTATGTATACTTGCAATATATTGTACAGCCGAACCCGAAATATTTTCCATCGCAAAATGGCTTAAGAGGGTTCATGCTTATGCTGTGTTATGTTATTGTTTAAAGGTAACTGAAAGATCTAGCTGTACACCATAGAAACAGAGCAATTGCTTATAAACTTTTATGCTGGGTAAATGAAGATGTATTTGCCTTAATATATATACCCGGCAATTTTCTATATTGAAGAGGACTTCTTTGAAAATACTTCTTAAATGTATATCCAAAATGCTGACGACTATTAAAACCTGTACTAAAAGCTATATCGGTGACACTCATGGACGTATTTTTCAGTAGAAAGGCCGCTCTTTCAACCCTAAGATTGTTAATATAGTTAGTGATGGAGCAGTTTTCATATTTACTAAATAAAGTGTGCAGGTAAGAACGATTTATACCTACATGATTGGCTATTAAATCTGCCGATATGTCTTCTAAATAGTGTTCATCAATATATTCCTTTGCTTTTTTAGTATAATGGATTCCATCCTGGCGCTTACCTTCTTGCATACAGTATGACAGAAGGACAAAAAACTGACTAAAAAGAAGTTCAATCAAAAATTGGTTATCAAGATGTTTTTTCTCAAGAGTATCGATTAATGATTTCAAGCAATCAAGCATATTATAATTGTCGAAAAACAGCTGGTATTTTTGTGGTTTTGAGAGAAAGTTTCTAAAAGAACTTGAGCGCTTTTTTATATAATGAAGGTCTGTGCCGCTTTGGTTGGGTGAACAAGAGAATTCCAGATTTAAAACCGTACAGGGAACATTTTCTTCCACTATCAATCGATGTGGAACATTTTGATCAATAAAAACAAAATGTCTCTCTCCTAGCACAGTCAACTGTCCATTCAGTTCGACAAGACAGCTTCCATTCGCAACATACATGATTTCGCAACGTTTATGCTCATGTACATCCATATGGAATTCTTCTAGTTGGAGTATGTAAAATGCATTTATTATGGCATAGCGATTCTCGGACGCATATATACTCATTTATTATCACCATAGTGCCAGAGTTATTTCAAAACATTTCTATAAACTCTATTGTATGAGAAGTAAAAATAATATTCAACAATATATTGCATTTTAATAATTAATAAGTTTATGTTCCACATGCATGTATCAATTCGATTAATATAAAATAGAGAACTTATCCATCTAAAGACCACACACCTTAGTGCAAAGTAAATCCTAAAATAAAGGAAGATATTTAAGGATAATTAAATATTTCAAAAAAGGAGACGATTTTATGAGTTTTAAAATTGCTTTTATTGGAGCAGGAAGTCTTGTTTTTACCAGAACACTTTTTACCGACATTATGTCTGTACCGGAATTTCGTGATATTTCAATTGCGTTTACAGATATAAATGAACAAAACTTAAAATCTGTAACCCAGCTTTGCCAAAGAGACCTTGAAGCAAACGGTATAAAGACTAAAATTCAAGCAACTCTTGATAGGCGTGAGGCGTTTAAGGATGCCAGATACATAATTAATTGTGTTCGAATAGGTGGTTTGGAAGCATTTGAAACAGATATTGATATCCCATTAAAATATGGTGTCGACCAGTGCGTGGGGGATACGCTGTGCACAGGTGGAATTATGTATGGACAAAGAGTAATCGCCGAAGTACTCGATTTTTGTAAGGATATACGAGAGGTGGCGGAAAAGGATGCCATACTACTAAATTACTCTAATCCTAATGCCATGGTAACTTGGGCATGCAATAAATATGGGGGTGTTAGAACTATTGGCTTATGTCATGGCGAAATCCATGGTGAAGCTCAGATAGCGAATGTTCTTGGTATTCCAAGAGAAGAATTAGATATTATATGTGCAGGAATAAATCATCAAACTTGGTACATATCGGTAAAACACAAAGGGGTAGAGTTAAAAGACAAGTTATTGGAAGGGTTTCTAAACCATAAAGAATATTCACAAACAGAAAAGGTCAGAATTGATATTCTAAAACGTTTTGGATATTATTCAACAGAGTCCAATGGACATCTTTCCGAGTATGTTGCTTGGTACCGTAAACGTCCTGATGAAATTAATGATTGGATAGACCTATCGGTATGGATTAACGGTGAAACCGGTGGTTATCTTAGACATACCCGTGAAGAGAGAAACTGGTTTGAAACGGATTTTCCCAATATGCTCAAAGAGCCTTCTAGAAAATATGACGGTTCTCAACGGGGTAGTGAACATGGTTCATATATTATTGAGTCTCTTGAAACTGGTCGCATTTACAGAGGACATTTCAATGTGATGAATAATGGCTGCATTACAAATTTGCCAGAGGAATGTGTAGTAGAGGTTCCATGTTATGTTGATGGTAACGGTATCTCTGTACCCCGAGTTGGTGATTTACCGCTTGGATGTGCAGCTGTTTGTTCCCAATCAATTTGGGTGCAGAAGTTGGCTGTAGAAGCTGCAGTGTCTGGCGATGAGAATCTTTTGAAACAAGCAGCTTTGATGGACCCACTAACAGGTGCGGTTTGTAATCCTCCAGAGGTTTGGCAGATGATTGACGAGATGCTGGTAGCACAAGAGAAATGGCTTCCTCAATATAAAGCTGCTATTAGTAAGGCGAAGGAGCGATTATCGGCTGGTAATCTAATCCCTACAAATAATAATTATGCTGGTGCAGCACGACTTAAAGATAAATCACTTGATGAAATAGCATCAGAACGCGATAAGCGTGATATTACAGCGAAGTAGAACAACACAGAGGGACGGTTCTTTTGTGTTATTTATTTTGAAATATACACCCGTTAGCTACTTATTTATCTGAGTAGCTATTTTTTCGTGGTTCTGATCACTTA
>JGI24708J26588_10000098_pt1 | contig 63160 bp, 71 predicted proteins | sample BioPla1DNA2_FD_26588 | JGI IMG/M metagenome (IMG submission 26588) | reverse complement strand
AAAAAAAGAACCTAAAAAAATAGGTCTTATACTTAAGGAAAGCATAATGCACTCTATGGAAATTATTGTTCAAGTGGGAGGCTTTATTATATTATTTTCTGTCCTATCTGAGCTTCTTAGGGAATTCTTAATCCTTGATTTATTGACTAGGCTCCTTGAATTCCCATTCTATCTTATGGGTTTTAATAAAGATCTCATTTCAGGCTTGGTTCTTGGGATAATAGAAATTACAAATGGCATTAAAATTTTAGGGGCATCTTCTGCTCCCTTATACCAACAATTGGCCTTAATAAATTTTGTAATTGCCTTTGGAGGCATTTCGATTTTCACCCAGACACTAAGTGTTATAAACCATTCAGATATCAAGCCCCCTATTTATGCCCTATCTAAAATTTTTCAGGCCATCCTTGCTTTTGTGTACACGATGATTTTTTATCCCTATATTGAAGGATTGACCCACCAGACCAAAATGGTTTTTAACTTATTTCAAGCTACCTATCAAAGCAATATATGGCTTCAAACCTGGACACATATTTGTGCCTTTTTATGTGTATTTTTTATACTAATAAATGTCAGGATGGTTTTTAGGAGGAAATCCTAATACTTATTCTTGATTAGTTATTAGAATTTCCTCTTAGTTCTTGACGATTAGTATATATGGTATTAACGGTCTTTCCTAGGGCATCTTCTAAATGAGAAGTTTCGTTATGTATTTCTTCTAAAGTTATTTTTACCTTGTTTTCAACTGCAGATAAGATTTCATCTACATAGTCTATAGCCCCTAAACGCATTTCTCTTGCATTTTGTTTTGCGCTTTCGATGATTTCTTCTGCTTGCTCATAGGCCCTTTTTGTAATCTCATGTTCATCGACTAATTTAGATAATTTGGCATCCGCCTCTTTTAAGGTATTTTCGGCTTCCTTTTGGGCATCGATTAAGATTTTGTTTCGTTCTTCAATTACCCATTTTGATTGCTTGATTTCATTAGGAAGCTTAAGTCTTATATCCGTAATGATTTCATATAATTCCTCTTTATCTACCATAACCTTCCCTGTAAAAGGAACCGCACTGCTTCCATCTAATATATCCTCGATTACCTCTAACAATTGTAAAATACTATCCATAATACCCCACCTCACATGTATTTTGTCTGTATGTATTCTGCAACTTTTGGGGGGACTAATGAATCGACATTTCCCCCAAATTCTGCGATTTCTTTTACAATACTAGAACTTAAAAATGAATATTGCACATTTGTAGCAAGAAAAATAGTTTCAATATCTTTAGATAAATTTCGATTGGATTGGGCCATTTGTAGTTCATATTCAAAATCCGTTACCGCCCTTAAACCCCTTATAATAATGCTGGCATTTTTTTGAACGGCAAAATCTACAAGTAACCCCGAAAAGGCCTCCACCTTCACATTGGGAAAATGACGGGTAATATCTTTTAAAAGTCCAATCCGTTCTTCCACTGTTAAAAGAGGTTGTTTTCTAACATTGGACAATACCCCTACAATTAATATATCCACTAAACGGGAAGCCCTACTAATAATGTCAAGATGCCCATAAGTAGCAGGATCAAAGCTTCCCGGATAAATACCTATTCTCATAACTACTCCTCCAGTAACTTCAAAAAAGTCATCGTTGCAGTCTTATATCTTTTTTCTTTCCATAAAATAAACTTGTACATATTTAGTATAAGCTTTTTTGAAGAATGTTCAATAATAATATACCCAGAAGGGGAAAGAAGTCGATAATCTTTAATCTTATTAACTACTTCCTCTATTTCATCCTCGGCATAAGGGGGATCCATAAAAATAATATCAAAAACTTCTTTTTTATCTTTTAATATTCCCAATCCTAAATGAACATTAGATTGATATACCATAGCCCGAGTGTCTAATTTGGTATGCTCTAAGTTTTCTTTTATAATGGCTTTACATAAGGGAGACTGATCTATAAACACGACTTTTTTAGCTCCTCTGCTTAAAGCTTCTATACCTATTGCCCCCGTACCACTATATAAATCTAAAAATGAACACCCATAAAGGTCTCCTGCAATTATATTAAATAGGGATTCCTTATTTTTATCAGATGTTGGGCGCGTTTCTATTCCACTAGGAGATTTTAATTTATGTCCCCTTGCGCTACCACTGATTACTCTCAATCTTCCACCTCCTACTATAGAAACTGAATTTAAATACAATTATTTGGCAAAGCCTAAAACCAGTCTTTTTAACAGGTTTTTGATATATTATTTTTCCCTTTATTATAATTTAATAATAAACTGAATAAATGTCAATTCTTATGTACATAATATTAGTGAATCCCCTTAATATTCTTCTTTTATTTCTCCTCTCCCTTTAATACATCGATTATTTATTAATCGATGTATTTTTATCTATTTAAAAAGGAATGATAGCAACTATCATTCCTTTTTAAATATTATATTTATTGAAGATTTGTATTTTGTGCCATTTGACGTTCCTGTGCTTCAATCATTTTCTTAACCATGTATCCACCAACAGAACCATTTTGTGCGGAGGTTAAGTCTCCGTTATACCCTTGTTTTAAAGGAACACCAATTTCGTTAGCTATTTCAAATTTAAATTGATCTAGAGCGGCCTTTGCTTGAGGTACTACATTTCTATTTCCTCTGCTTGCCATATTAATAGCCTCCTTTAATTTATATTCTTTATTTAGCACCACTGGTGGCACACTAGTATTATGTGCAGATTTTTGTCGAATATGATTGTTAAATTCTAGAATTATTATAAAGAAATTTTTATACTTTCTTCATTAAAGAGTAGGTCTATTTTTTGTTTTAACTGTTTATGTTCTTTCATTTCAAGATTAGGATCCATCAACAATAATTTGGCAGCGGCCTCTTGAGCATTTTTTAAAATAGGAATATCTTTATATAAATTGGCAATTTTAAATTCCGGAAGCCCATGCTGTCTGGTCCCAAAAAACTCTCCGGGACCCCTGAGTTTAAGGTCTGTTTCCGAGATTTCAAAGCCACTATTGGTCTGTCTCATTACCTTCATTCTTTGAGCAGTTAATTTACTCTTAGAATCGGTAATTAGTATACAGTAGGATTTGTAAGAGCTCCTCCCAACTCTTCCCCGGAGCTGGTGGAGTTGTGCCAATCCAAAACGTTCAGCATTTTCAATAAGCATGATGGTGGCATTAGGAATATTAACTCCAACTTCCACTACTGTCGTCGATACCAACACTTGTATTTCACCTTTTAAAAATGCATCCATTATTTTCTGTTTTTCCTTAGGGCGCATTTTGCCATGGAGATAATCTATGGTGATTCCAGTAAGTTCCTTTCTGACTTTCTCAGTATAAGAAACTACCGATTGAAGTTCATCGTTTTCAGATTCTTCTACCATTGGACAAATAATATAAGCCTGTCTTCCACTTATAATTTCTTTTTCTATAAATTTATAAATTCTATGTCTATAGGAAGTATCTACACTATATGTGTCAATATTTTGCCTTCCTGGTGGAAGTTCATCAATAATGGAGATATCTAAGTCCCCGTATAGGATAAGGGCTAGAGTCCTAGGAATAGGGGTTGCCGTCATAATAATAACATCTGGATTATTTCCTTTTTCAGATAAGATTGCTCTTTGCCTAACTCCAAAGCGGTGCTGCTCATCAGTGATTACCAATCCTAAATTTTTAAATTGAACATTACCTTCTATGAGGGCATGGGTACCAAATACGATATCCACTTCTCCTCTTTCTAGTTCTCCTAATAAGGCCTCTTTTTTCTTTTTAGAAAGGGAACCTGTTAGGAGTCCCGTTTTGATATTATGTTTTTCTAATAAAGAAAGTAAGCCATTATAATGCTGTGTGGTCAAAACCTCCGTTGGTGCCATCATAACCCCTTGATACCCATTTCTTACGGCAACGAATAAAGCTAAGGCAGCAATTATAGTTTTCCCTGAGCCAACATCCCCTTGAACTAATCGATTCATAATTTTATCGTTTTTCATATCTTCTTTGATTTCACCAAAGACTCTTTGTTGTGCATTGGTGAGTTTAAAAGGAAGCTTATCTACAAAGGAATTTATCTCGGTGGGAAGTTTAAATATAATTCCTTTTTTATTTTGCCCAATTTGACTTTTTATCTTCATTAAAGCGGTTTGAAGCAAAAAAAGTTCCCCGAATACAAGGCGGTTTCTCGCTATGAAAAACCCTTCGTTGGATTCGGGAAAGTGAATATTGTAAATAGCATAATTATGATCTGCCAATTTGTATTGTTTACGAATCCATTTAGGTAAAAATTCGACCAATTGATTTTGTGTTTCTTTTATGGCATTGAGAATAATCTGCCTGATTACCTTTTGAGATAATTTATAGGTAGTAGGATAAATTGGTACAATTCTTCCCGTAGATATAGTGTGATTGCTGAACTTTTCGTATTCCGGGGATTCCATTTGAATCTGTCCATATTTATAAACTATTTTTCCTGTAAAAATATAAGCATCGTTAAGTTTAAATTGTTTTTTTAAGTAGGGCTGCCCATACCAAATACCAAAAATACTTCCCGTTTCATCCCTTAAGCCTACCTTGGTTAAGATTTGTTTTCCGATTTTCATATTTTGCGGCATAGTACATATTTTAGCTAATATAGTATTGGATTCATTATAGGCTATATCCCTTATTTTCTTAATTTGTGTTCTATCTTCATGTTCCCTTGGGAAATGGTATAAAAGTTCCTCCACCGTGTATATGTTTAATTTATTTAGTTTCTTTAATGTTTGTTCCCCTACCCCTTTAACGGTTTGGACGGAATCTGAAAGATGCATGTAAAAGCTCCCTTAAAAATAGTTTTATTCCACTGAGAAAATATAATAGTAAAGAGGCTGTCCTCCATAATGTATTTCTACTTCACAATCGGGATAATTTTCTTCGATATACTCTTTTATTTTATCTGCTCCGTCTTCTTCCACATCTTCTCCATAATAAATACTTACTATTTCGCTATCATCATCTATAATATTATCAATAAGTTCTTTAGTAGCCTCTTCTAATTTCTCAGAAACGACAACTATATCCCCCTCTACTATTCCAAGGATATTTCCTTCTTTTATATTCCTATCACCAATAGATGTATCCCTAACGGCAAAGGTAATTTGTCCAGTTGTTACATAGGACATACTTTCATTCATAGATTTTAGGGTATCCTCCATATTGCGGTTAGGCTCATACCCTATCATAGCTGCTATTCCTTGGGGAACAGTCTTAGATGGAACAACCCATATTTCTTTTTCTTCCACTAGTTTTTGCGCCTGCTCCGCTGCTAAAATAATATTTTTATTATTGGGAAGGATAACTACCTTTTCAGCATTTACTTTATCTACGGCATTAAGGATATCCTCCGTACTAGGGTTCATTGTTTGACCCCCTTGTATTACATAATCAACGCCTAATCCCATAAATATTTCTTTTATTCCTTCACCAGTAGAAACTGCTATAAATCCTATGGGCTTTGTTTCTTTAAGTTCTGGGGTGGTTATTTCTTCTATTACAACTTTATTTGTATGCTGTTCTCGCATATTATCTATTTTCATATTCGTTAAAGTCCCTATGGATAAACCCTTTTCAATTGCCTGCCCTGGGTGATTGGTATGCACATGAACCTTAATTACCTCTTCATCGGATACAACAACTATGGAATCTCCGATTGTATTTAAATAATCCCTTAGACTACCAACCATTTTATCATTTGTATTAGACGAATTAATGATAAATTCGGTACAATATCCAAATGTAATATCCTCATGACTTATGGATGCTAAGGCGGAAAAGGCCGGAGTGCCACTGACTGCTTTTTTGATACTTTCTTCTAAAGAAATATCTTCTGTGCTATTAATGACTGCTACAGCCCCCTCTAGGATATACAATAATCCCCTTCCCCCTGCGTCAACCACCCCTGCTTGTTTTAAAACCGGAAGCATATCTGGAGTCTTTGCAAGAACAATATGAGCATGAACAAGTACCTTTTTTAAAAATTCCTCTATGTTCTTCGTTTCTATTGCTAATTCAGCCGCTTTTTCCGCTGCTTCCCTAGCCACTGTTAATATGGTACCCTCCTTAGGCTTCATAACTGCTTTATATGCAGTTTTAACTCCTATTTTAAAGGCATTCGCCAGGGCAGCTGTGTCGATTAGCTCATAATCTTGAAGGCCCTTAGAAAAGCCTCTAAATAACTGGGATAAAATAACCCCTGAATTTCCCCTAGCCCCTCTTAGAGAACCTGAAGCTGCTGCCTTTGCTATTTCATGGATATTTTGGGATTCGATTTTTTCAACTTCCCTTGCTGCTGCTAAGACTGTAAGAGACATATTAGTTCCTGTGTCTCCATCGGGAACAGGGAATACATTAAGTTCATCTACTATTTGTTTGTTTTTTTCTAGATGATTTGCCCCGGCAATCATCATTCGTTTTAGTAATGCTCCATCTATATTTGAAATACTCACCTTGCTGCCTCCTTTGTATCAATTAATTGTCTACTCTGACACCTTCAACAAAAATATTAATTTTATCAACTTTAAGACCTATGAATTCTTCCACTTTATACTTGACTGTAGCAATCAAGTTATCTGCAACTGCGGATATATTGGTGCCGTATTCTACGATAACATGAAAATCCATTATAACACTGTTATCATTTATATATACTTTAATTCCTTTTGTTAAACTTTCTTTTCTAAGCAGCTGAACCAATCCATCCGTAACATTTTTAGTTGCCATTCCCACAATACCATAGCATTCCATAGCTGTTAGACCAGCTATACGGGCAATGACTTCTTCTTCTATGAAAATATTCCCGTATTCATTCATTAATTTACCAGCCATATTAAACCCTCCTGAAATATCATTCTTTTTACTTTTATGATATAATAAATCCTTACTATATATTATACCATTCTTTCTGCATTTTCAAAATGAAATTGTCAATAATAAAAGATATATTTTTTCTTGCATTATTTTGTACTATCTGATAGAATATCTTTGTTGTGTCACGGTTACGGAACCTAAAGGAGGTGTTTGCGATGGCAAAATGCGATATATGTCAAAAAAGTGCTCACTTCGGCATTCAGGTGAGTCACTCCCATAGAAGATCAAATAAAAAATGGAAACCAAATATTAAAAATGTCAAAGTATTGGTTAATGGAGCTAGAAAAACATTACATGTATGTACAAGATGTTTACGTTCTAACACAGTAACCCGCGCTAACTAAACAAATAATTACAATTAAAAAAGTGTGCATTTGCACACTTTTTTAATTTGACTTTATTCCGCACATTTTCTTGATTATTGAACCAATTAGTTTAGGCATTTTTATTACCATAATTCTCAAGCTTCCCACCTCCATCAATAGTTATTCATTAATAAATATCCTAAGAAAATACATATTATTGATGCAGTAATTACAAATCCTGTCCCGGGAAGAAGGAAAACAAGAAGCATCCCGATTCCTATCGCTAGAAGAGTTAAGCCAAATACTCTTTTCCTCATACCTTTCCCCTCTTCAATATTATTTAGTATAGTTTATTCTAAGGATATTAAATATGTGAATTATAAATGGCCTCAACAAAGTTGAGACCATTTATAATTCCTTTGATTTAATAACTAAAAGCAAACCGGATTTGATAGTTATAAAAGCCTTGGAATCAGTAATTGCATTGCTTACCCCATAGGAACTTCCCCCTCGCAAAATGGCATTTTCTAAGGGGTAATATAATCCCTTAGTAGATACCCCTGTAACTTCCAAGGAAAAGGGGATTAAAGATACATAATCATTTTTGTTTCCTACTATAGTAATTCTATCATCAATTAAGTGAATTTGATTGTGCGCATCTATGAGGGTTGCCGGTATCTTGCTTTTTAGGCTTAAATAAAGCAAATGAATATTACCTAGGGTATGATCCATGCGAGAACCTATCCCCCCGACAATCCATATCTGTTTAGCCCCCTTATGGATAGCGTATTCTAAGGCTAATTCAGTATCTGTCTTGTCTTTTTCCGTTGGAAATGTTTTAAAGGGAACGGATTTGTTTTTATAAAAGGCTATAGCTTCCTCCGAGGCGGAGTCAAAATCTCCTACAATCAAATCCGGTAATAGGTTCATATTTTTGGCATGTTCCATCCCTTTATCTGCACATATGATACAATCTGCTTGATTAACATATGAATTGCAAAAGGAATAATCCCTTATATTACCACCGGCAAATATTAATATATTCATCATCTGCCTCCAAGTTTTTCAAATAACTTTAAAAATTCCTCGATTGAATCTTTGGGATTAGGGGTGTTGTATATTGCCGAACCTGCTACAAGGATATCGGTTCCTGCTTTTATTAGTTCTTCTGCATTGCTTAAATCTACTCCCCCATCTACCTCGATTTCCACCGATAATCCATTGGCTTTGATGCACTCTGAGAGTTCCTTTATTTTATCTAGGCATTGCAAAATAAAACTTTGTCCTCCAAACCCTGGGTTCACCGACATAATAAGAACCCTATCAATATCCGAAAGGATATACTTTAAGGTGCCTAAATCCGTTGCAGGATTTAGGGCAACCCCAGCTTTTATCCCTAATTCTTTAATGCTCTGGATAGTCCTATGTAAATGGGTACAAGCTTCTTGGTGTACTGTTATTATATTTGCTCCTGCATTAAAAAATTCCTTAATGTACCGCTCAGGATTTGTAATCATGAGATGAACATCAAATGGGAGTTGGGTATGTTTTCTTATGCTTTTAATGACAGGGGGGCCAAAGGTGATATTAGGAACAAAATGACCATCCATAACATCTATATGTATAAGATGCCCCCCTCCTTCTTCCACCAGTTGTACATCATCTTTTAATTGTGAAAAATCAGCCGCTAATATTGATGGTGCCAATTTTATCATGTCTACCATCTCCTTTTTTCTGCAATTTCCAATTCCTCATATATGAATTTATAGCGATTATATCTTTCTCTATCGATCATACCTTCTTCGACTTTTTCCCTAACCTTACATTGCGGCTCATGGATATGACTGCATTTTGAAAATTTACAGTCTTCATTATATGGCGTAAACTCCTTATAGAAATATTGGAGATTAGGAAGCTTTATATGTTCTAAGGATAGGGAACTAAATCCTGGGGTATCTAGTATAAAGCCCCCTTCTTTTAAGGGCAAAAGTTCCACATGTCTTGTGGTATGTTTTCCTCTTTTTATTTTCTCGCTTATTACTCCAGTTTTTAGTTTCAAGGTAGAATCAATGCAGTTAAGTAAAGAAGATTTTCCCACTCCTGAAGGGCCTGCAAAAACAGTATTTTTATTTATTAGCTCATTTTTTATCCCGTCAATACCCAATCCCATACGGGCACTGGATAATAAAACCTTATATCCTGCTTTTTTATATACAGATTGCATATTTTTGAAGTTTTCTTCCTCATCAATATCTATCTTATTTATGCATATACATGGTTTTAGGCCTTGTTCTTCAACCAAAATTAAAAATCTGTCTAAAAGATGGAGGTTAGGTTCCGGATTTTTAGCAGCAAAGACTATAATTACCTGGTCGGCATTAGAAACCGGGGGACGAATTAGAAGATTCTTTCGTGGCAAAATTTCAACAATCTTTCCATCTTGCCCGCTTTCACCTATTTCAATTTTTACTTCGTCCCCTACAAAAGGAGTGAGATTGATGTTTCTAAATACTCCCCTGGCCTTACATTCAAATATTTTATCTTCCACCTTTACATAGTAAAATCCGGCAATCCCTTTGACAATAGTTCCTATTATCATACAGTGTCCTCCATGCTATTTGAATTCGATGGGTTCTTTATATTGTATGTTATCATTAATGTATATTTCAATATACCCTTCCCCTTCTCCTATTACTGGAATTTGTAAAGGAAACTCTGAAATATCGTGGGTGTTTTCATAAATAAATCTATTCTCCCCATTTAATCTGACTCTTACATGGAATGTGGTCGTATCTGCATTAAGGGGAGCTGATATTTCTATATACTTTTCAATCGGTCCACCGATGTCTGTATCTGCTGGTTCTTCTTCAATCCCTTCACTTACCACCAAATCTATTTCAAATCCTTCTTTAACCATTTCTCCTTCGGCTACTCCTTGACTAATTACATAACCTTTTTCTACTTCGCTACTTGGAACATAACTTATTTTAAACCTAAGGCCGGAGTTTTTAAGCTGATTTTTTGCCGCTTCCTCCGATAGTTTAACTACATAAGGCACAGGGACAGTTATTATTTCTTCCCCGCGGCTTACCACTATAGTAACCGTCTCCCCAGCCCTAAGTTTAGTCCGTGGTCTTGGGTCCTGAGAAATAATATAGTTTTCTTCTACCGTATCATTATATTCCGGACTTATTTTAACACTGAAATATTTTTCTAATAGCATTATGGCAGTATCGTAGTCTAAGGATTCTACGTCGGGCACCTCAAAGGTCTCGAAACCTTTGCTAATATTTACTACTACCTTGCTGTCAAAATTAATGACGGTTCCTTCTATTGGGTCTTGAGAAACGATTTTACCTTCTTCAATATTTTCATCGTAAACTTCTTTGCCTCTTACTAATATTAATTGTTTTTCCTTAAGGAATTCATCCGCATCTTCAAATGTCATATTTATAAGTGGCGGTACCATAACAACCTTTGGTTCTAAATAATCTTTAATATAACCAATGCCAATTGCACTAATCACTATAATTAAAATCACTGAGGTGAATATTGCCCCCACAGTAACCCATTTTTCCCTAGGGTTCTTTTCCTCTTCGATAGGTGCTATACTTGCTTTTGGAATGGTATCTAGTTTTTCATAAGGGGAGTTTTTTGGCTCTCCCCTTAATAGTTTCATTTCATTTTCTGTCATTTGAATAGTAGGGGAGTTTTCCATCCCTGATTTTTTTACAAAATTTCCATTAGGATGTTGCAGGGAACTTTCCATATCCTTAATCATTTCATCAACGGATTTGTATCTATTCTCAGGTCTTTTCTGAGTTGATTTCATGATAATATCTTCCAGACTAGAGGATATATCGGTATTTATACTTCTTGGGGAAGGAATTTCCTCATTAATATGCTTTAGGGCAACAGTAACAGGACTTTCTCCTTCAAAGGGAAGGGTTTTAGTCGCCATTTCATACATTACAATTCCCAAAGAATAGATATCACTATTTTTATCTACATAGCCTCCCCTTGCCTGTTCTGGGGAAAAATAATGTACGGAACCAATGGCTTTTCCCGTTGTTACTACAGTAGAAGAATCTAGGGTTCTAGCAATCCCAAAATCTGCAACCTTCAAAACTCCTTCATCAGTAATAAGTATATTTTGGGGCTTTATATCTCTGTGAATGATATTCTTTTTATGAGCATGCTGCAGGGCAGATGCAATATCCATTGCTATACTTAAAACCTTAGGTGACGAAAAAGGAGCATTACTAGCAATAGTTTCTTTTAGGGTTTCCCCATGGATATATTCCATTACGATATAATGTATATTGTCTTCGTTTCCTACATCATAGATTCCTACAATATTAGGATGGGATAAACTTGCAGCTGCCTGAGCCTCTACCCTAAACCTAGATACAAATTGCTCATCTGTGACAAATTCTTCCCGCAATACCTTTATTGCTACATAGCGCTGTAGTTTATTGCATTTTGCCTTGTATACAACAGACATGCCTCCTGCGCCGATTTTTTCAATGATTTCATACCTACTACTTAATACAGTTCCTTGCTGCAGCATCGTCTCACCTTCCTTCCATCCCCTTAATAAGGATTACTGAAATATTATCAAATCCCCCGTTTTGGTTAGCCTTATCAACTAATGCCTGGGCTATTTTTTCTATGTCACTATTGTTTTTAATAATATGTATAATATCTTGATTCTTTACCATATTTGAAAGTCCATCTGAACACATAAGTATAAATGAAGTCTTATCTATTTTGTATGCATAGGTATCCACATCAACATGAAAATTTGTTCCTACAGCCCTTGTAATAACATTTCGCCTAGGATGGTTTTTGGCTTCCGATTGCGAAAGAGTACCCTTTCGAACCATTTCTTCCACAAAGGAATGATCCATAGTCAATTGATGGATATCATTTCCTTCTATAATATATAGTCTACTATCTCCTACATGGGCAACATAAACGTATTCGTCTATTATAACCGATACTAAGAAAGTGGTTCCCATTCCCTTTAAAAATTCGTTTTCCATAGATTTTTTGTGAACTGCATCATTTGCACTTCCTATTGCATCGATTAGGAAAGATTGAATATTATCATGTGAAATATCTTCTTCCCTATTTTCGTGAATATAATTACAAAAACTTTGTATTGCTAAGGAGCTGGCTTTTTCCCCCGCTTGATGCCCCCCCATTCCATCCGCAACGATGTAAATATTAGGAAGACATCCAAAACGGGTATTATGGATAAAGATAGCATCCTCGTTATTTTCTCTATGTTTTCCTATATGACACCGTCCTGCTGATATCATAGACTCACCTCATTTCTTATTTAGATACCTTCTTCTTAATTGACCACAGGCAGCATAGATATCACTTCCTAATTTTCTTCGTACTGTGGTCTCTATTCCATAGGATTTTAGGATATTTAAAAATTCATTGATAGCTTTTGTTGTACTTTCTTTGAGATTAATTTCCTTTACGGGGTTCATTGGAATTAAATTAACATGGCATAAGAGACCTTTTAATTTTTTGCCCAATTCATGGGCATGTTCTTTTTTATCATTAACCTGATTGATAAGTGCATATTCAAAAGTGATTCTCCTATGGGTAACCTTGGTATAATAAACACATGCCTCTAAAAGTTTCTCCATAGAATACTTTTTAGATATGGGCATCATTTCATTCCTTATGGAATCATTAGGGGCATGTAAAGACACTGCCAAAGTGATTTGCAACTTTTTATCTGCTAGAATATACATTTTGTCTACCAAACCACAANTTGAAAGGGTAATATGTCTTTGGCCGATATTAGCTCCTTTGGGATTATTGATTAAATCAATAAATAAAAGAATCTGCTCCATATTGTCCAAGGGTTCGCCACTACCCATGATTACAATATTGGATATCTTTTCGCCACTGTCCTTTTCTATTTGATAAATCTGCCTAAGCATCTCCCCTGCTGTTAGATTGCGAACCAATCCTCCTAAGGTAGAGGCACAAAAGGCACATCCCATCCTACAGCCTACTTGCGATGAAATGCAAGCTGTATTTCCATAATCGTAATGCATCAAAACACTTTCTATTATATTATTATCTTGTAATCCAAACAAGTATTTTGTCGTTTTATCAATTTGTGACACATACTTTTCTTCTATAGATAGTAGATTAAGCTTCCATTTGTCTTTGATTTTTCCCCTTAGTTCTTTAGAAAGATTGCTCATTTTATCAATATCTTCAACCCTTTTCCCATGTATCCATTCAAAGATTTGCTCGCCGCGAAAAGGTTTTTCACCTAATTCTTCCATGTGGTTTTTTAAATCTTCTATGGTTTTTGAAGCAATATCTATTTTGTTCATTTTTCTACCTCTTTCGCCTCAGTCTTGCAATGAAAAACCCATCGATATTATGAATATGAGGATACAACTGAATATATCCTTTTTTTGAAGTTTCACTCCTAAGGGTTTCTGGGAGATAAGGATCAATATCCTCCAATTCAAAATCAAAATTACGGGTAAACCAATCTATATTTTCAATGTTTTCCCTTTTTGATATTGTACAAGTACTATATACTAAAATTCCGCCCACATTCACATATTTGGAACAAGTAGATAAAATTTGTCTTTGGACAACAATTAAATCTTCTAAATCCTTAGGGGTTTTTTTGTATTTTATATCTGGTTTTTTGCGAATAATCCCAAGCCCTAAACAAGGGGCATCAATTAAAACCCTGTCCATCTTAGAAACCATCGTATCATCTAATTGAGTGGCATCCTTAAGCTGGGTTTTTATAATTGAAATACCTAATCTCTGTGCCGAGGATTTAATTAAATCCAGTTTATGCTCATGAATATCCCTGGCAAATATTATGCCTTCATTTTTCATAAGCTCCCCGCAATGGGTTGCCTTGCCCCCAGGAGCAGAACATACATCAAGAATATTATCCCTAGGCTTAGGATTTAATATATGGCCTACTAACATGGAACTTTCGTCCTGTACTTGAAACAATCCTTGTTTGAAGGAAGGCAATTCGTTAATTGCCGATGTTTTTGAAATACCCAGAGCTTCTTTTGAATAAACTCCATCGTATACTACTACATCCTCCTTAGAAAGGGTTTTCATTAAATCTTCTTTATTTGTTTTTAAAGTATTGCATCTGATAGAAACCACCGGACTTTTATTAGAGCCCCTGCATAAATCTTCTACAAACTGTGGTGAATAGGTATCAAGCCAATAATCTATTAACCATTTAGGATAAGAATAATAAACTGATAAATACATGGAAAAATCCTTATAGGGATTTGGATAGCTTATAGCTTTTGAGTTTCTCGCAATGTTTCTTAATACCCCATTTACAAAACCCGATAGTCCCCTTAAGCCTCTTCTTTTTGCAATCTCTACGGATTCATTACAGGCAGCAAAAGATGGAACTTTGGTCATAAATATAATCTGATAAACCCCACACCTAAGTATATTTAGGATTAAGGGTTTCATTTTATTGATTTTAGTCTTTGAATACTGATTAATAATATAATCAATCGTAATCAAATACCTAATAGTCCCATGGACTATCTCTGTAATAAAGGCTTTATCTAAAGGAGTTAAATCGCTATATTTTGAAAGTTTTTCTCTAAGAGATATATTGCTATAAGCCTCATTTTCCATAACTTCCGCTAGGACAAGAATGGCTATTTCCCTTGGATTTGTTTTTGTCACTAGAATCATCCTTTCAAATAAAAAGCGTTACGAAGTAACGCCTTTAATCGTTTCTACGGCCCCCAAATAGAGTTATTAAACGTAATAAATTGGCTATGGCTACTGCTGCAGAAGCAACATATGTAAGGGCCGCAGCATTTAAAACCTTCCTTGCATGGGGAACTTCATTTTCTAATAAAAGTCCTTCTCCATCTAGGATTCTTATTGCTCTATTGGAGGCATTAAATTCAACAGGCAAAGTGATTAATTGGAATAGGACAACTCCAGAAAAAAGTAGAATTCCAATATTAACTAAGGTGTATGAAAATACAATGCCCAAGAAAATAAGAGGCATTGCCATATGGGACCCTATATTTACAATNGGCACAATGGAATTTCTTAAATTCAAAAAGACATATCCCTTGTTATGTTGAATGGCATGCCCTACCTCATGGGCAGCTACCCCAACGGAAGCAATACTATTGCCATTATAGACCTCTCCCGATAATCTAAGGGTTTTAGTCCTAGGATCATAATGATCAGTTAGTTTTCCAGAAACCATTTCAACAGTAACATCGTCAATTCCTTGATATTGTAGGATTTTATTGACTATTTCCGCCCCGGTATACCCCCTTCTAGTTCCTACCCTAACATATTTATTAAAAGTTGATTTCACCCTTGTTTGAGCGTACATGGCGAAAATAATTGCAGGTAAAACTAAAATGATATACGAAGTATCAAAATATAAACCACCTAACATTCTACCACTCCTTATTTAATTTATAGATAATTCTATATTCTTATGATTGTATTTTTTAATGGCATCTTCTACCTTTTTAATATTTACAGTGGTATTGATACAAGGACCATTAGGACAATCATTTAAAATTCCATAGACAGGAATGCCACTTATATCCAGTATGCCGCTAATTAAATCCCTTTCACAGGCAATTGCTATAATGTATTTTGGATGATATTCTTTTACCACTCTTCTAGCTAAAGTTCCGCCTGTGGCAATGGATAATTTGTATCCATATTTATTCTTTAACTCCTTCAAACTGGCGACTTTACATTTCCCACATTGTGTACAAGCCATAGGATCCGATGTGATTTTTATATTGCAGCTTGAATGCTGAATACAGTGGGGGGCTAATATTAGTATATCCCCAGGATGACCTTTTAATTTCAATGCTTCAACAAATATATTGTTCATTTGAATAAAAAACTGATTGATTAATCCCTTATCATAATGTAAAAAAGCTGCCATACCCATAATAAAAGGGTACATCCACCTAAGGATTTTGGAGGCTCTTCCAGGCAAAAGAAGATATAGTTTTTTATTCTTATAAATAATAATAAGGAAAACAGATGCAGCCATAATAAGTAATCCGAAAATAGAAAGAATAACTGTAATAACAAAAAATATCTTTTTGTAGAAGTCCGTTGGGATATAGGCATGGAGTAGCCATAATGCAATAAAACTACATATAAGAAAGAATGCTATTGCTGTAATTGTTTTTACAAATTGCCTCATCCTTATATCCACAAAATCCCCCTAAAACTTCGTTCCTAAAATTGTATTTTTGTCCATATCATGTCCCCTTAGGTACTCTCTTACTGCCATTCTTTTTCCGTTAGGGACCTGTATCTCCGTTATAAGGAGACTGCCATCCCCAGTTTTGACTATTAGGCCTTTATCTTTTATTATTTCCACTATTTCACCTGGCAAAGCATTTTCATAGGTTTTATTGTAATTCTGGGCCTTCCATACTTTTAGCATAAATTCTTTATAAAAAGTATAAGCACTGGGCCAAGGTGAAAGACCCCTTATGAGATTAACAATCTTATTAGAGGGTTCATTCCAATTAATTAAACCCATTTCTTTTTTAAGCATTGGAGCATAAGTGGCCTCGCTACTATTTTGCTTTTCTCTTTTTAAATTACCTCTTATAAGTTGGTCTAAGGTATCTTTTAAGACTTCAGCTCCGACGATAGACATTTTATCATGTAAGTCCCCTGAAGTATCCTCCTTTGAAATAGGAGTTTCTCCTTTAAGGAGCATATCCCCTGTGTCCATTCCTTCATCCATAAACATGGTGGTAACCCCTGTTACTTCTTCTCCATTGATAACTGACCACTGAATAGGGGCAGCGCCTCTATACTTTGGCAGAAGGGACCCATGTACATTGATACATCCAAACCTTGGCATATCCAGTATTTCTTTAGGTAGAATTTGCCCAAAGGCAATGACAATGATTAAATCTGGACTAAGAGATTTCATAGTTTCTATAAATTCAGAGTCTTTAACCCTTTNCGGTTGGAATACTGGTATATTTTCTTCTAATGCAAGCTGTTTTACCGGTGGGGGTAATGTCTTTTTACCCCTTCCTTTTGGCCTATCAGGCTGAGTCACAACGGCTATAATATTGTATTTTTCTTCGATTAATTTTTTCAGAGAGGGAACAGCAAATTCAGGTGTTCCCATAAAAACTACTTTCATGCTTTTACCTCTTTTCGTTTATTCGTCTAAATATCTAATCGCTAAATCTGTAAAAAGAACGCCATTTAAATGATCTATTTCGTGACAAAGCGCTCTAGCAAGGAGACCTTCCCCTTCTATTATTATTTCATTCCCCTCCCTATCTTGGGCTTTTACCTTAACTTTATCGGGTCTTTTTACTTCTCCTGTTAAACCTGGGACACTTAGACATCCCTCAGGTCCTATTTGTTCTCCATCTTTTTCCTGAACCTCGGGGTTAATCAGTTCAATAATCCCATCCCCTATATCAATAACAACTACTCTTTTTAAAATTCCCACCTGAGGTGCTGCAAGTCCTACTCCTTCTGCCTCATACATTGTTTCTACCATATCGTCTAATAGGGTTAATACCGAAGGGGTAATTTCTTTTACTTCTTTAGACCTTTTTCTTAATATTTCGTCTCCATCGGTTCTAATTTGTCGCAATGCCACTGCACTTCCTCCTTTTTATTATACTTCTAAATTAATTCATCATAAGGGGGTCAATATCCGTCTGAATTAATATATCTTCTGTGTTTACTATTTTCTTTAACCTATTAATACAATAATAACCATATTTCATTAAAATATTTCTATCATTGTATTTAATTATTATTCTCCACCGATATCTATTTTTTATTTTTGATAATATAGCCGGGGCAGGTCCATAAAGTTCAAATTGGTTGTTTTTATTAAAGTATCTTAAGATATCAATTAATTTATAAGAATTAGTAATTACATTTTTTTCATTGGTTCCCACCATAAGAATCATAAAAATATGGGAAAAAGGCGGATAATTCAACTCTTTCCTAAGCTCTATTTCCTTTTCATAAAACCCTTCATAATCATGGTTTCTTGCCATTTCTATGCTGTAGTGCTCTGGATCATAGGTTTGAACTAATACTCTTCCTGGCAGTTCTCCCCTTCCTGCTCTTCCACTGACCTGGGTTAAAAGTTGAAAGGTCCTTTCAGCAGAGCGGAAATCTTGAAGGTGTAAGGTTAAATCTGCAGCTAGTATCCCCACTAGGGTAACATTGGGAAAATCATGGCCTTTAACTATCATCTGGGTGCCTATTAATATATCTGCTTTCTGTGCCTTAAATTGCCCTAATATTTTTTCATATCCGTATTTACCCCTAGTTGTATCTAAGTCCATTCTAAGAACGGTGGCCCCAGAGAATACCTTTTTCACTTCCGCTTCCACCCTTTCCGTCCCAACGCCAAAATATTTTATATGGGGTGAACCGCATTGGGGGCAAAGCGAAGGTATATTGATTTTATCACCGCAGTAGTGACATTGTAAGGATTTATTATACGCATGGTAAGTATATGAAATACTACAACTTTTACATTTAAGCACATAGCCACATTTTCTACAGGATACAAAGTTAGAAAAACCCCTTCTATTTAGAAATAATATGGTTTGTTCTTTTTTATAGAGGTTTTTTTTGATTTCTTCCTCAAGGGCATTGCTAAAAATAGAACGATTCCCACTTACAAGTTCAGCTCGCATATCTATGATTTCTACTTCCGGAAGTTGGGAATTATTAGTCCTATTATCCATCTTAAGAAATCCTATACTGCCAAGCCTAGCATCATGGTAAGATTCTAGGGATGGAGTAGCTGATGCGATAAGGCATACCCCTCCTAACATCTCACATCTTTTTTTTGCCACCTCTTTAGCATGATATTTTGGAGTTATCTCTGATTTATAGGTATTTTCATGTTCTTCATCAATTACGATAAGTTTTAGGGATGAAAAAGGAGCAAAGACTGCCGATCTTGGTCCTATCATAACAGAGACTTTTCCCTCCCTTGCCATATTCCATTGGTCAAATCTTTCTCCGAGGGAAAGTTTACTATGGGTAACGGCTACCTTATCTCCAAAGCGACTTTTGAAACGTTCAACGGTTTGCGGGGTTAATGAAATTTCAGGAACGAGGACAATAGCCTGCCCTCCTTCTCCTATAACCTCTTCAATCAACTGTAGATATACTTCTGTTTTTCCGCTGCCCGTAATCCCATGTAAAAGGATGGTTCCACCTTTTGAATTATTTATTTTGTTTAATGTATATTTTATCACATTTTCTTGTTCCTTAGTAGGAATAAGAGGACTTGTTGGTTTAAAATAAATATGGCCATAAGGATCTCTATTGAGCTCTACTTCTTCTATTTGAATCATATTTTTATTGCTAAGGGATTGAATGGAAGCACTAGATATCTGAAGAACCTTTTTGATTTCACTAAGGGATACTGATTCATTAGCCACTAAGAATGAAAGTATCCTTGCCTGTGCGTGATAATTTTTTTTTGATTTATAACTATCTATTATATCTTCTAGCTGCTCCATATCCATTTCTTTATTGATGGAAACATATTTTATATAATAGGTTAATTCTTTTATATCTTCTTTTTGCTTATGATCAACAATGCCTTCTTTAATAAACTTTTTTATAAGTCTATCCGTGCTTTTCCCAAACAAATCAAAAACATCGTCCATTAAGATGTATTGTCTTTTATTAAATAAATATAAAAGAACTTCCTTTTCTTTTTCCGTCCTTTTATCCAATTCAAGTTCGCAGCTATCAAAAATATGAGAGGATATTCTTACAAAGCTTTCTACTATTACCTTCATTCCCGAAGGTATTATTGTCTTTAGACAATCAATCATGTTGCAGGCATAATATTCTTTCATCCACTTAGCTAACTCTAGCATATGTTCATCAAAGAGTGGAAACCTATCTATTATATTGTCTAGCTCTTTTAATTTACTAAGTTCTATAGAAGTATCATCACAAAATCCGACAACATAGCCCTCTACCCTTTTATTTCCCCTACCAAAAGGAACCATTACCCTATTGCCAATTCGAATTGTAGATTCTAAGTCTTTAGGTACTTTATAATGAAATAATTTATCCAGATTCGAATGGGAAATTCCTATTATTACTTCTGCAAGCATATTTTCCTCCCTCATTTAATCCATGGGCCTTTATAATTTCAAGGCTTCATTCAAAATGCAATGGGCCAATTCTTCCTTACTCATTAAAGGAAAAGTTTTTTGCTCCCCAGTTTTTTTCACGATGGTAATTTGGTTGGTATCATGATTAAATCCCACATTCTCCCTTAATATATTATTAATGCATATCATATCTAAATTCTTCTTTTGTAATTTTTCTATACCATACTTTAGTTCATTATTACTTTCTGCAGCAAAGCCAATAAGAACCTGTTTCTTTTTCTTCTCGCCTAATGCCTTTAATATATCTTTATTAGGTTTAAGATGAATTGTTAGGGTGTCGGAAGTTTTCTTTATCTTCGAAGGAGATACAGTTTCTAGTCTATAGTCACTGGGTGCTGCAGATTTTATAACCATATCGACTTGGTCATAGTTTTTGATAACCGCTTCGTACATTTCTTCCGTAGTTGTTACATGAATAGTTTCACAGTCCTCTGGGGGTTTTAGGCTAGTAGGCCCTGTAATTAAGGTTACCTCTGCTCCCCTATCGATTGCAGCCCTTGCTATTTGGTAGCCCATTTTCCCTGAACTATGATTGCTTATGTACCTGACGGGGTCTATGGATTCTCTTGTGGGACCGGCTGTAACCATAATCCTTTTATTCAAATAATCCTTGGGCCTAGGATTAAGTATCCTAACTGTTTCTTCTACTATTGCTTCTACCTCTGCCAGTTTTCCAACTCCCATATCTCCACAGGCTAATCTTCCCTGGGAAGGAGATATGAAAAAATACCCTAGCTCTTTCAAATTACTTATATTTTTTTGTACAATCCTATTTTGATACATGGCTGTATTCATAGCAGGAGCAAAAACTACCGGGGCTTTTGTAGCCATCACCGTGGTGGATAACATATCATCTGCAATACCACAGGCTATCTTCCCTATAATATTAGCTGTCGCAGGGACTATCAAAAACAAATTTGCTTTTTTAGCCAAGGAAATATGCTCAATCTCCCAAGTAGATGGCTTTTCAAACATGTCCGTTACTACGGGATTATTGGTTAATGACTGAAATACCAAGGGTCTAACAAACTCCGTGGAAGATTGAGTCATAATAACCTGTACATTAAATCCTAATTTTATTAAACGGCTGGTAACTTCACAAGCCTTATAGGCTGCGATACCACCCGTAACTCCTAGTACAACAGTTTTCTTATCCATGGCTACCTCCATTTTATAAACAAAGTGCGCGAAAAGGCGCACATTTACAATAAGAATCTTCAACTGGTTCAAAAAAAAAGCCCAAGGGGCAGTTTTTATTCATCGGAACTCTCAATATCTTCATCCATATCATGATTTTGAATTGAATCCCCCGACAATGTATCTATGTCTTGTGTAGTATCAGGGGGGGTAATTTTATTTGTAATAACAACCTTACCTTGGTACAATTCCTTAACCGCAATGGATACAGGCTTATCTACCTTGGAATCCAATAAAGAGTCCCCCTTATCTACAATTTGACGGGCTCTTTTTGCCGCTGCAATCACTATGGAATAGCGGCTTACTATGGGTTTATCTTCATCAGAACTATTCTGGTTAAGTTTTTCCATTAAATCAGTGTAAGATGGCTTAAGCATTATTATCTCTCCCTTTTATTTTATCAATCAAATCTAAATTTCTTGAAGCTTTCATATGCTCTGCTTTTACAATCCTATCGATATCTTCTACGGCCTTTAGGACTGAATCATTAACTACGATGTAATCGTATTTATTAATAAAATCCAATTCTTCCAAGGCTCTCTTTAACCTTTTTTCTATGATATGACTATCTTCTGTTCCCCGATTTACTAATCTGTTTTTTAATTCGGCTAAACTTGGAGGAACTATAAATATTAAAATTGCCTGGGGATATAGGTCTTTTACCTGTAGTGCCCCTTGAACTTCTATTTCTAATATAACATCTTTTCCTTCCTTAATCTTTTCTTCGACATAGGCCTTAGGAGTTCCATAATAGTTATCACAAAACTCTGCCCATTCAATTAGTTCTTTCTTATGAATCATTTCTTCAAATTCTTCCCTGGACTTAAAAAAATAATGACTCCCTTCTTCTTCACCTACTCTTGGAGCCCTGGTAGTTGCCGAAATAGAAAGGAAATAACCATCTCTTTTAATTAGTTTTTTTACTATGGTCCCCTTCCCCGAACCGGAGGGACCGGATATAACTATATTTACACCTTTTGCGCTGTTCATCATTAATCCCCTTTATTGTTTTTCAGTTTTACCTCTTCAATTTCGTCGTTAGAGGGGTCATGTTCTTTGAAATTTAGTCTATTAGCCACTGTTTCTGGTTGTACCGCCGATAAAACAATATGGTCGCTATCGGTAATAATAACTGCCCTAGTTCTTCTTCCATAAGTTGCATCAATTAGCATTCCTCTTTCTCTAGCTTCCTGTATGATTCGCTTGATTGGAGCCGATTCAGGGCTTACAATGGCAATTAGCCTGTTGGCGGATACAATGTTTCCAAATCCAATATTAATTAGCTTAATCCCCATACCTTACCTCCTTGGTATCATTCGAGATTTTGAATTTGTTCCCTTATTTTTTCGATTTCACTCTTTAATTCTACAATTGCCTTCGTAATTTCAATATCGTTTGCCTTCGAACCAATGGTATTAACCTCTCTGTTCATCTCTTGTGCTAAGAAATCTAGTTTTCTCCCTACTACCTCTTCCGTATTTAGAATCTCCCTTAATTGATGGATATGACTTTCTAAACGAACAATTTCCTCGTCTATGCTGCAACGATCAGCAAATAAGGCAACTTCCCCTGCAATTCTATTTTCGTCTATAGAATGACTTGGGATTATTTCCTGTATTCTCTTTTCTAACTTGAGTTTATACTCTTTAACCAAGTCAGGGCTTCTTTCCTTTATTTTATCTAAATACTTTTTACAAAGGTCAGCTTTTAAAAAGATATCTTGTTTTAATATCTCCCCTTCTTTTTCCCGCATAGCAATAAAAGAACTAAATGCTTGGTTTAAAGCAGCTTCCAAAAAACCCCATAGGACATCTTTGTCTTGCTCTTTTTTATTAATTACAATCACATCAGGAAATTTAGCTACTAAGGATACGGAAATATCATCTATGATATCATAATTGTCTTTGATTCTCTTAAGTTGGTTTATATAAGCAGCTACCAATTCTTCATTTAAAGAAACATCTAAATCATCCCCAAGGTCTGTTTCAAAAGAAACAAAAACATCAACCTTTCCCCTAGAAATTCTATCCTTTATAAAAGTCCGCACATTGTCTTCAAGAGAATTGATGATTCTAGGGATACGAATATTAATGTCATTATAGCGATGGTTAACGGAGCGCATTTCTACTGAGAGTTTTCTGTCATTAAAAACAATTTCTCCTTGACCATATCCTGTCATACTACGAATCATTTTATTCAGCCCATTTCTTTAAATACTTTGGTTTCCTTCTATTTTTGTATTATAACTCACCATTTTAGGTAAGTCAATAAAATGGAATTTGTACTTTTAAAGTAAAAATGATATAAATATATCATATTTATTTATACTAGGGATATAACATTTCTTAGAATTTAATTTCTGAAGGAGGAGTTTTTGTGGCATTAGACGGAATTGTCCTTGCTAATATTGTTAATGAAATCAAAAGCCTTATCCTAGGTGGTAGGATAGATAAAATTTATCAGCCGGAACCCGATGAAATCATTATACTTGCCCGAGGTAGCGGAAACAATCATCGAATACTTTTAAGTGCCCATAGCAATCACCCTAGGGTTCACCTAACTGCTATTCAAAAGAAAAACCCCGATACCCCGCCAATGTTTTGTATGCTCCTTAGGAAACATTTGTCCGGGGGAAAATTAATCGATATCTTTCAGCCTGATTTTGAAAGAATCGTAGAGTTTCATATTGAATCCTTAGATGAACTAGGTGATCTATCCACCAAAAGACTGATTATTGAAATCATGGGCCGCCATAGCAATATCATATTAACCGATAACCAATACCGCATTCTTGATAGCATCATCCATGTGTCCAAGGATAAAAGCTCCATAAGAGAAGTCTTGCCGGGAAGAACCTATGTAAGGCCCCCTTCCCACGATAAAATGAATCCCTTAGAAGTTGAAAATGGTGATTATAGTAACTATCTAAAGGGTTCTAAGGGGACAAAACTTCAAAAATCAATCTATCAATCCTTTTCGGGTATTAGTCCTACAATTGCCTCTGAAATATGTTTGAGGGCAGGGCTTGATTCTTCTATCTATCTAGAAGAAATAACCGATGAAAGTAAACAGGCCCTAGATAAGGCCATGGCAAATATTTTTTCTAAAATTAAAGTCAATCTTTTTTCACCACAATTGATAGTTTCTCCCAAGAATAATGAACCTGTAGAATTTTCTTCTATTGACATGATGCAATTTATAGGTTATAAAAAACAGGTGTATCCTTCTATCTCTGAAGTAATAGAAGCTTATTACGGGGAAAAAGATAAGATTTCTAGGATAAAACAAAAATCCGGTGATATCCATAAAATTATCCAGAATAATCTAGAGCGCTGCTATAAAAAGAAGGACTTGCAATTACAAAAACTAAAAGATGTCTCCCATAGGGAACACCTTAAAATTTATGGTGAATTAATTACAGCAAATATCTACTCCATCAAAAAAGGAATGACTTTTTTTGAAACCATTAATTTTTATGATGAGAATATGCCCAATATTGCTATTTCCCTAGACCCTATCCTAACTCCATCACAAAATGCACAAAAGTATTTCAAACAATACAACAAAGCAAAAAGGGCTGCTATTGCTCTAGAAGAGCAACTTAATCAGGTTGAAGAGGAAATACAGTATTTAGATTCCTTATTAATGGCAACACAAACTAGTACCGATGAAAGTGATATCAATGATATCCGCCACGAATTACAAGAACAGGGTTATATCAAAAGTAAAAAGCAAAATAAATCCAAGGGACAAATTAAATCCAAACCCCTTCATTTTATTTCTCAGGAAGGATTTGATATTTATGTAGGTAAAAATAACCGACAAAACGATGAACTGACTTTAAAGTTTGCCTCTTCTTTAGATTTATGGTTTCACACAAAAGATATTTCAGGCTCCCATGTCATCATAAAAACAAAAGGGGAGGAAATACCAAAAAACACTATTCTTGCTGCAGCAAATCTTGCCGCATTTTTTAGTAAAGCGAGATTATCCAGTAATGTCCCCGTGGATTATACTTTCAAAAAGAACGTAAAAAAACCCGGCGGTGCCAAACCGGGAATGGTGATTTATGATAACCAAAAAACCCTTTATATTACACCGGATGAAGTAGAAATAAAAAAACTAATCCATAAAGGAAAATAGAAAGGAAACTAAAAATGCTTAAAGGAAATTGTATTATCGCTCAATCAGGGGGACCTACATCAGCTATTAATGCCAGTGCCTATGGTGCAATCACAGAAGCATTAGCAAGTAGCGCCATTCAAAAGGTTTATGGAGCAAAAAATGGAATCTTAGGAGTTTTAAGAGAAGAACTTTTTGATTTTGAAGAAGAAGATAAAGAAGAACTTGATTATTTTAAGACAACTCCTTCTTCCGGATTGGGCTCCTGCAGGTATAGACTTGCCCATGCTAAGGATGATAAAAAGGATTATATTAGGATATTTGAAGTCTTTAAGGCACATAATATCCGCTATTTCTTCTATATTGGAGGAAATGACTCCATGGATACAGTTTCAAAGCTCTCTGCCCATGCTAAAAAGATTAATTATGATATAAGGATACTAGGGATTCCTAAGACAATTGATAATGATTTAATGGGAACCGACCACTGCCCTGGCTTTGGCAGCGCTGCAAAATATATTATAGGCAGTACCCTAGAATGCGCAATCGATGCTTCTGTTTATGATTCTAATATCATTACCATCATCGAAGTTATGGGAAGAAATGCAGGATGGCTTGCAGCCGCTGCTGCTCTAGCTAAAAGCAAGCGTTTTGATGTTCCCGATTTAATTTATTTACCAGAATACCCCTTTAGCTATGAAAACTTTGAAAAAGATATTAAAAAAGTATATTCGGAAAAAGGGAAAGTCCTAGTGGTTGTATCAGAGGGAATCAAAGACAGCAAAGGCAACTACATAGAACATATGGATACCCAGGACCATGATATATTTGGTCACGCCCAATTAGGGGGAGTTGGTTCTATTTTAGGGGAATACGTTAAAAACCATATAGAAAAAAGAGTAAAAGTTGTTCAGCTAGGTATCCTACAAAGATGTGCCATGCATTTTGCATCAAAAACAGATATTGAGGAATCTTGCTATATAGGAAAAAGAGCCGTTCAATATGCCATAGAAGGAAAGTCCGGATATTTAGTAGGCATTAAAAGATTAGCAAATACCCCTTATAAATATGATGCAGAATTGTTTGAAATAGAAAAAGCAGCCAACTCAGAACATTTAATTCCATTGGAATGGATCAATAAAGAAGGGAATTTTGTTACAAAGGACTGTATTGAGTACATAAAACCTTTGATACAAGGAGAACCCGATATTCCTATGGAAAACGGCGTTCCCCGTTATGGTAAATTAAAAAAGAAGCTAATACCTAAAAAATGCATCAATTTAAATGAAGGGCGCATATGAATTTGCGCCCTATTTTTCTGCCCTACCTAAATCATCTATATACCTAAGAAATGGAACCTTTTTAATAATAGTTGTTATAGAAGTGATTTCAGCTATAATATGCAAAAGAATCAATAGTACCACCATAACCATTTTAAATCGAATACTTAAGGTTATAGCCTCTGTAAATCCTATAGTATATCCCAATATATTTGCTCCCACATCTCCTAACATATGCTCTTCTCTTAAATCCCCTTTTAGAATAGGCAGTACTCCTCCAATACCCAAAAGAGTTAAAAATCTATCCGGAGCCTTAGAAAATATCCATAGAATGGTACCTACCCCTAAGAAAATTTTTAAAGCCCTTCCGGGTCTGACATCGAATAAGTTCATGCTGTTGATTGAAAAAAGAATCAACATTATATTTGCTATTAAATCAAATAGGTTAGTTGAAAAAGAAAAAGATATATATAACGCCGCTAATCCCCCAATTAAAGCCTTCAGTCCTCCGGAGGTCAATTCCCCTTGATACATTCTTATAAGATGACTCCGTAGACCTTTTATTTTGCTTTCTTTTACAAAATCATCTATAATTCCTGCAAATCCAATAAACGAAAGTCCAAACAAATATACAAAATACATAATGGGTTCATCTGAAAAAAATATTAAGAAAAAAGTTGCTATGGTGATTGCCAACAATAAAAGTATGCCGGTGCCTAAGGGAATTTCCTTTTGATTATAATTATTAACTTTTATATTATACTTTAGGAGAAATTCTATAATTAGGGGTTTCCAAAAGAATACAGTAATAAAGGATATTATGCCTCCAATCAAATAAAAAATCATCAACTCACCCTCTGTTTACCGCATTTTTATGCTTATAGAATTTCCTCATTAGAACCCTAAGTACATCTATTAATTCTTTTCCTCTATGTACACACCCTTGGAGATCTCTCTTGGTTTCCCTGTGGCTCATTTGAACAGGAACTTCCCATACTTTAAAACCTTGATTTAAAATATCAATGGTCATACCTATTTCTACCCCAAACCTATCGGGTATTTCTATATTTGAAAAGACTGATTTTTTAAATACTCTTTGTCCACAAATAGGGTTTTCCATATACCTATTTGTTAAAACCCAAACCCCTAAACGTGATACTTTTTTTAAAATTCCAAACCCCCCTTTGGTACTAGGTGTAGGAAACACAGCAATAGAAACATCTGCCTTATTTTTATAGACGGGCTCTATTAGCTTTATTATTTCTTTTGAGGTATCCCCAAGGTCTCCATCTAAAAATGCAATAATAGGATATCTAGAGATTTCTAATCCTTTTCTAAGGGCAGCCCCCTTACCATAGTTCCTATTAAGCCTTATATATATTATGCTCCCTAAGCCTAAACTGTTTATTTCATCTCTAGTTTTATCCGTGGAGCCGTCATCCACAATTATTATTTCCCCTAAGCACTTTATACCGGCATCAATAAGACCTTTGATTGTTCGTGCTATTCTTTCTTCTTCGTTGAATACAGGTATAATTATGGATACCCTTTTCTCCAATAAAATCACCGTCTCTATCTAAAATAATTTAAAAAAACCCTTTGCATCTATTAATTTCGAACCTGTGAGCATCCTTATTAAAATAGTGCTTGACATACCTTTTCTGTTTTTTTCTAAAAAATCAATAATATTGTTATGACTTCCCACTGTCACAATAATCGATGCCCCCATAAAATAGGACATTAAAATAGCAGCATCTTCACTGGTTCCAAAACAAGAATATTTTTCGTAGGCCAACCCAAGCCTTTTAAGCCTTTTTTCTCCAGGGCATCTGCCATTCAAATAGGAATGAACCACTATTTCTTTGGTTTTTTTAAGAGCATCATCTGATGCACTATCCATATCCCCAAAAATAATATCCGGGGTATAACCAAGGGAGCAAAAACCATCCCCTCCTCCATCAATACCGATTAAAATTGGTTTGTTTCTACAAATGAAACCACTCAACTTCATCAAATCGTCAATATAGTGATGTCCCCTAACCACAAGAAGTACTGGCCTTCCTTGGATATTTACATGAAGGGTCGGTAATTTTCTTGGTAGAAATAATTCATCTTTTTCCTCCTCCATATAGTAAAGGGTATTATCAATAAATAAATCCATCTCTTTTTGAATGTTTTTTTGAGATATCTTTTGGGACTTATCCCATTGATTTTTAGTGATGGCTTTTAGAGGTACCTTAAGTCCACTTTTTAACAATAAGTTTTCCTTTATTTCAATTTTGTCATTTTCTTTAATGAAATCAAATATATTATGATTTATATTTTCATAAATGGGTATTTGGGCATCAAGAAGTATACCCGGTCCTCTATTGGGAAATTTTCCCGATATAAATTGAGATTTATTAATAACTGCCTTTACCTTCTTAGAGGCTAGACTGTAAGCACAGGTATAGTCTAAATCCTCATGATCGATAATGGCGATATCATTAGGGGTCACTCTTTGAATTAAATTTTTAGTTTTATAGTCTATTTTTGCAATACCTATAATACTCACTTTGTCACCTGCTTTTATTCGTAAGGTATATACCTTTTTGGCCCTGTATTTAGTATGGATGATTTTAAAATAAATATAACAAAAAAGCTTCGTTACTTTTAAATAATGCTTTTAAAGTAACGAAGCTTTTTATGTATTAACTCACATGCATCTCCAAACGGAGCCTATCTGCTATAAGGGCAATGAATTCGCTATTGGTTGGTTTGCCTTTTCCATTGCTGACTGTATACCCAAAAAGTTTGTCTATGGTATCCATTTTTCCCCTGCTCCAAGCTACTTCAATGGCATGACGAATAGCTCTTTCAACTCGACTGGGGGTAGTATTGTAATTTTTTGCTATGGAGGGATATAGTTGTTTTGTTATGGAATTTAAAATATCCATATCGTTAATAGACATAATAATTGCATCTCTGAGATACTGGTAACCTTTTATATGGGCAGGAATGCCTATTTCGTGAATTATATTAGTAACTTCTGTTTCAAGACCATGGGCAGAAAAAGCAAAGGCCCTATCTATAGTATTTGTTGAGGAGGATTTATGTTTAATAATCTCATGCTGTCCCTTAAGCTGTCTGATTCGGGTAATGAGGGTCTCCATATCAAAAGGCTTTATAATATAGTATTCTGCTCCTAAATTTAATGCCTTTTCTGTGATTTTATCTTGTCCTACGGCAGAAAGCATAATATATACTGGTCTTTTTTCCATAGCCATGGAATTAAGTCTTTCCAAAACTCCGATTCCATCTAAATGGGGCATAATTACATCTAATATAACAACATCTGGTTTTTTTTCAATTATTATATCACAGGCTTCTAAGCCATTGCTAGCTTTCCCAATAACCTCCATATCCCCTTGTTTACCTAAGTATTCTGCTAGGATGTCACAAAAATCTTTATTGTCATCCGCTAATACTATTTGAATCTTATTGTTCTTCAAAAAAGATTCCCCCCTTGATTTATTTAAAACTTCTCTGGTAAGAAGTTTTCAATCTATTTCTATTATAATGAATATATAGGATAAAATCAAGAATCTTATTCACAAAAACATACTTCATAATAAAAAAGAGTATATTGTTCAATTTTATTCCATTAAATTTTCCTTTTTAAGCATGCTTTCAATGAATATGCCGTATCCTTTTGTAGGGTCCTGCACAAAAACATGGGTCACTGCCCCTATTAATTTCCCATTTTGCAAAATTGGACTACCACTCATGCCCTGTACAATTCCGTTGGTTTTATCCAGTAATCTAGGGTCAATTATTTTAATTATCAATCCTTTAGATAAATCCTGTTGAAAATTTGACACCTTTTGTATATATATTTTAAATTCTTCTATACAGTCACCGGATATATTAGAACGAATGACTGCCTCCCCTTCTGATATTTCATGCTGTAGTGCAATAGGAACTGTTTCTCCAGGCAAAAGTTTTATCTTTTCATCGCGTATTTTACCAAAAACTCCTTGGGATGTATTAAGCTTTATTATGCCTAATCTTGATTCTTCGCTATCAAAAATAGCTCCTGTCAACTCACCGGGTATGCCTTTTTGTCCCTTTTTAATTGAGGTAATTTCTGCTTTCATAATTTTTCCTTCTTTAATGGGCATTAATTTCTTTGTATCAACATCAGTAATGCCATGACCTAAGGCTCCAAAACTTTTATTACTGGGATTATAATAAGTAATCGTTCCAATCCCTTGGGTTTGATCCCTAACCCAAGCCCCGATTTTTAAGGTATTGTCTTCTTTACTTTTTATTGCCTTGATACTACTTTCAAATAATTCGTTATGTCTTTTTATAACTATCTTAAACTCTTTTTCACCATTTTTTTCGATGAAATCAATAAGTTCTTGCTTATTATTGAGGTTTTTCCCATTAATCTTTAAAATCAAATCCCCCGCCTCTAATATCCCCTTACATGGTTCATATACCTTGCCATCAATTCCATGTATATTACCTGTCCCTAGGACCATTATGCCATCTGTTTCAACATTAACCCCTACTGTCATGCCGCAGGGAACTACCTCCATGGGTGAAATGACATCGACCTTAAGGGTCTTTAAGGGTAAAATTCCTAGGAGTTTTAATTGAACATCTAAGGTACCCTTGCTGTTAGATTGGATAGAAAAAGGCTTACCTAAATTAATATTGACTTTTTCCTCACCAATTGGTTTATTGTTAACCTTTAAAACTCCCTGCCCCTGTGCCTTGATATTTGCTTGAAGGGGCAAATTAAATTTAAATTGGTGTTCTCTTCCTTCTATTATTTTAATTTCTTGTGGAATATATATGGTTGAAGCAGCAAAAGGGCTTATAATAGCTATGAATAAAATAAATAAAATTCCAATTCTTAAGGATTTTACATGTTTAGCTTTTCTATTATGCATGTTTTCACACCCTAGAATAAATTTAAAAAGATTCATTGCAATAATTATTTTTATAACTTATAATCATAAATTAACCCTTTTAAATTATTCTTATACCAGCCAAAAACTATTAAAAATCCCATTATATATTCATCCAAAAAAAAGCTAAGGATATCCTTAGCTTTTTTAAAATTTTGTTTTAAATTGTTTTGCCATATTCTTTATTTCTTCGGCATTTTTAAGAGTAATATCTGTAACTGCCGCCCCACTCATTAGCCTTGCCAATTCATTGATAGCTTCTTTTTTTTCTAAGATTTTAATTGAAGATATTGCCTTTTGCCCTTCTACCGTCTTTTCTATTCGGTAATGTCTATCTCCCATGGCTGCAATCTGGGGTAAATGGGTAATACATATTACTTGATGTTTTCTAGAAATAATTCCAAGTTTTTCAGATACCTTTTGAGCTGCTATTCCACTAATACCCGTATCAATTTCATCAAAAATCAAACTGTCTATTTCATCTATATCCGCCAAGACAGTTTTTAAGGAAAGCATTATTCTTGACATTTCTCCCCCGGATGCTATTTTAGTAAGAGGTTTTAAGTCTTCCCCGGGATTCGTTGTAATTAGGAATTCTACATCGTCCCATCCGTCTTCATTAAATGTATCCTTTTTTGAGAGACTAATAGAAAATCTAGCCGCTTTCATTTGCAAATCATGTAATACCCCTTCAATTTTGTCTTCTATTTCTTTGGCTTTTTCTTTTCTTATGGTGGATATATTTTCACAGGTTTCCTCTATTTGAGACTTTATATCTAAGTATTTAGTTCTTAATTCTTTTACTTTTTCCTCACTATTTATTATGGTATTAAGTTCTTGGTCTATCCTTTCTTTGTAACTTAGAATCTCATCAATAGTATTGCCGTATTTTCTTTTCAAATTATAAATTAAATCCAATCTATTTTCTACAAAATGAAGCCCATCGGGATCATGGTCAATTTTATCCTTATAGTTTCTGATCTCTACGGATATATCCTCTAATTGGACCTGAATATTTTCTGCAGTTTCATATATGGTGGAAATCTCTCCATCAATGGCTGATAAATCTCTTAAAACCTTTAAGGCCTCTCCTAAGGAATCAGAAGCAGATATTCCCCTAGGATCATTTTCATATAAAAAGGTGTAAACCTTATCTATTCCCATGCTTAACTTCTCAGAGTTTGATAAAACCTTCAGTTGAGCATTAAGGATTATATCTTCATTATTTTTAAGTTTNGCCTCGGATATTTCATCGATTTGGAATTGTAAGAGATCGATTTTCCTTTCTCTTTCTTTTTCGTCCCCTAAATGGTCATTGATTTCCTTTTCTATGGTCTTATATTCCCGATAATTTTTTAAAAGTTTGTTTTTAAGTTCAAAGATATCTTCTTTGCAGAATTGATCTAGAAGTTCGATGTGCTTGTTTACATTTAAAAGTGATTGATGTTGGTGCTGGCCGTGGACATCAATTAGCATTGAAGATACCTGTCTTAACATCCCTAGGGTCATGGTTTGCCCATTGACCCTGCATACATTTCTACCGGATTGGTTGATGGCTCTTGAAATAAGTAGATATCTGTCTTCATCTATGGGAATCCCCATGGACTGAAAGGATTCTATTTGTTCATCCCTTCCTATATAAAATAACAGTTCCACTAAGGCATTGTCTTCTCCACTTCTGATTACTTCCTTAGAGGTGCGCTCTCCCAGGGCAAAGTTAATAGAATCTATTAAGATAGATTTACCTGCCCCAGTCTCCCCCGTTAATATATTTAAGTTTTCACCAAAATCAATAGTAATCTCATCAATCAGAGCTATGTTTTTAATATAAATATGCGCCAGCATCTTAACCTCCATACCATCAAAACTATTTTTATACTTTAATTAATCGTAGATTTAAAAAGACGATTGAGTTTTTCCATTAACTTTATAGTTTCTTCTTCAGATCTTACGGCACAAAAAATAGTGTCATCCCCTGCAATAGTACCTACAATCTCTTGATAATGAAAAGCATCCATGGCGGCAGCTACTGCCATAGCCATTCCTGTAAGCGTCCTAATCACTAGAATGTTTTGTGCCCTATCCATGCTTACAAACCCATCCCTAAACACCCGGATAAATTTATCGGTTACAAGTTGTTCATTTTGAGCAATAATGGAGTATTTATGGGTACCGTGATTTGTGGGTACCTTGGTTAGTTTTAATTCCCTTATATCCCGTGAAATCGTTGCTTGGGTAACTTTAAATCCAGCATTCTCTAACCTTTCTGCCAATTCTTCCTGGGTTTCAATATTATGAGTATTAATTAGTTCGAGAATCTTTGATAAACGTTTTACCTTCATATTTCTATCTCACTTTCCTATTCCAACAATTTTTTTTCTTAATATGTCGTAAAAACTATTATCGGAGGTTTTAATGAGGCTGGTTATATAGTCGGATTTTTTCACTTTTATGGTATCATTACTTTTAAGTTGATATCCCAGTTGCCCATCTATGGTTAAGATGACATCGCTACAAGAACTATTTCCCAGTTGAATTTTTATTTCGTCTTCGCCGGATACGACAATAGACCTAGCATATAAACTGTGGGGGCAAATAGGGGTTATCACTATCATATTTGTCTTAGGATCAAGAATCGGTCCCCCGGCAGATAAGTTATAGGCAGTTGAACCTGTGGGAGTAGCAATAATTACCCCGTCTGCGGGATAATCATCTACAAATTTATCGTTAATGTATATGCTTAAATCAATGATTCTAGATAAGGAACCCCTAGTAATACCTATATCATTTAGACAAATTAATTTATTATTGTCACTATCTTGTATATCCACCGCTGCTTCTAGCATCATCCTTTTTTCAATTGAATAATCACCATCCAAAACCCTTTGAAGGGCTAAAATAGATGATTTTTTTTCAACTTCTGCTAAAAAACCCAAGGTCCCCAAATTAATGCCCAAAATCGGTGTATTATAAATTGCTGCTTTCCTTGCTGCCCCAAGAAGTGTCCCATCTCCTCCCAACACAATAATGAAATCAGAATCTTTATACAATTCATCTTCTGGTTTTTCAAATTGGGGAGTATTTAAGACCTCTGAAAGGGCGCTAGGTATATATATCTGTCGATTCTTTTTTATGAGGCAATCCATTATCATAATTGTATCCTTTAAACCAATATCCTTTTGAACATTGGGAATTAGACCTATTTTTTTCATTTTATCCCCCCATTTAACTTAATTCATTATGGGCATAAGCTACAATATTTTTTATCAGCTCTTCTTTTTTTAAATCTGTTTTAGGCGAATCATTCTTCGTAAAATGGGCTAGATATTCTATATTTCCTTCCGGCCCCTTAATAGGAGAATAGGTTAAATTTTGTAAGGATAAGTTTTGCTCTTGGGAATAATCAATTACCTTTTGTATAACCTCTATATGAGTCTTTAAATCCCTAACAACCCCTTTTTTACCTACTTTTTCTCTTCCTGCTTCAAATTGAGGCTTAATCAAGCATACCATTTCTCCCTTGTTTTTTAATAAACCTTTAACAGGATTTAAGACCTTGGTAAGGGATATAAATGAAACATCAATGGAAGCAAAATCACCCAAATCCTCTATTTGTTCCTTTTCTACATACCTAATATTAGTTTTTTCCATGCAGACTACTCTTTCATCCTGCCTTAATTTCCATGCAAATTGCCCATATCCAACATCTATAGCATAGACCTTTTTTGCTCCATTTTGAAGCATACAATCTGTAAATCCCCCGGTAGAGGCGCCTACATCTAGAGTAATTTTGCCTTTTAAGTCTATTTTAAAAATATCTATGGCCTTTTCTAATTTATAGCCTCCGCGGCTTACATATTTCATTCTTTTCTTTACATGAAGTTCTGAATCCTCATCTACCTTTACCCCTACTTTATCTTCCTTTATACCATTAACAAATATAAGACCTGCCATAATACTTGTTTTTGCCTTTTCCCTAGAATCAAATAAACCTCTTTTCACAAGAAGTACGTCCAATCTTTCTTTCTTAGTCATTTTTAATTTCACCCTCTAGCGAAGTAATGGATTGTTCTATTGTTTTAAGCATGCTCTGGGCATCTAGATTATACTTTTTATATAATTGTTCACAACTTCCATGCCCTATAAACTCATTGGGAAAAGCAAAGGTTTTCACGATGACATTGTGGATATTATTTTTTGCAATAACTTCCAACACCTTAGAACCAAACCCCCCTGAGATTACATTATCTTCCATAGTAAATATAATTTTATGTTCCTTACAAAGATTAAGTAAGGTTACTTCGTCAATTGGATTGATAAATCGTGGATTGATTAAAGTAAGTTCTATTCCTCTTTCTTTTAGGGTTTCTATTATAGTTTTTGCAAACTCCATCATTTTTCCTACAGCAAGTATCGCTCCTAAGCTGCCTTTATGAATAATTTCTGATTTCTTATATTCTATTGGAATTTTAATAAATGGAAATAAATCAGGGGCATATCCCTTGGGATATCGGATGGCCACAGGACCATCGAGGGTAAAAGCATATTTTAGCATTTCCTCAAAATCCGTTTTGTCCCTAGGGGCCATAACCGTCATATTGGGAATATGGGATAAGAACGATAAATCAAATATCCCCTGATGGGTTTCCCCATCAGGTCCAACAANCCCTGCTCTATCAATGGCAAAAACCACCGGTAATTTCTGAATACAGACATCATGTAAAATCTGATCATATGCCCTTTGAAGGAATGAAGAATACACTGCAAAAACCGGACGGAATCCTGAAGCTGCCATCCCTGCCGCAAAGGTTACTGCATGCTGTTCCGCAATTCCTACATCAAAAAATCTTTCAGGGAATTTCTTAGCAAAGTTTTGCAATCCCGTACCATCGGGCATGGCGGCGGTAATGGCAATAATATCTTTATTTTCAGATGCTATTTTAACTAAGGTATTTCCAAAGACATCGGAATATGAGGTTTTATTATCCTTTTTTGCAACTGCCCCAGTATTTATATCAAAAGGTCCTACCCCATGGTACTCGCAAGGAAGTTTTTCCGCATATTTGTAACCCTTTCCTTTAATCGTCTTAACATGAAGTAAAATAGGTCCCTTCATTTTTTTGACCTTTTTAAATACGGTTATCAATGATTTGATATCGTGGCCATCTATTGGCCCCACATAGGTAAATCCCAGCTCCTCAAAAAGTGTTCCGGGAACCAGTAAGTATCTTATACCTTCTTTTGTCCTTTTGACTGTTTTTGCAATACTCTTTCCTATACCGGGGATTTTTTTAAGAATCTGATCTATATCTTCCTTTACTTCTAAATATACAGGCTCTGTACGAATATTGTTGAGATACTTAGACAATCCCCCTACATTAGGGGAAATAGACATCTGATTATCATTTAGTATAACAATCACATTGCTATTAAATCTCCCTGCATTGTTTAAAGCTTCAAAAGCCATTCCCCCGGTTAAAGAGCCATCGCCTATTACTGCTATCACAGAAAAATTTTCTTTTTGTATATCCCTTGCTGCTGCCATACCCAAAGCGGCAGAAATAGAGGTAGAGCTATGACCCGTCTCAAATGTATCGTGAACGCTTTCTTTCCTTTTTGGAAAACCACTCATTCCATCCATTTTTTTTAATGTAGGGAACATATCTTTTCTTCCTGTAATAATTTTGTGTACATAACTTTGATGGCCCACATCCCAGATTATCTTATCTTCTGGAGAATTAAAACAATAATGGAGGGCTAAACTTAACTCAACTACGCCTAGATTAGAAGCTAGGTGCCCCCCAGTTTGACAAATAGTATTTAATAAAAAGTTCCTTATTTCTCTTGCGACAATATCAAGTCTATCTATATTTATCTTTTTAAGATCTTGCGGTGAATAAATAGTATCCATAAGCTTTTTCAGATTAATCCCTTCTTCCTTTCAGTTTATTATTCATTATTTTACCCTTATCTGATGGTTTTTTTCAAGAGGTTCGAGGATTTTCCTTTATTATGAACAAGGGCGAACCTTGTTCGCCCTTGTTCATATACAGCTTAATGCAATAAAAATTCCTAAGACAGCTCCTGCTAGAACTTCAACAGGGGTATGGCCTAAAAGCTCTTTAAGTCTTTCTTCAAAATGAAAATCATCATTTTCTATTTCTCTTATTATTTTATTTAAGACAGCAGCTTGTTTGCCAGCTGCCCTTCTCACTCCTGCAGCATCATACATTACAATAAGTCCAATTACAAGTGATACTCCAAATAGAGCTGAATCATAACCTACTTTTCGTCCTACTGCCACGCACATTGCCATGACGAATGCAGAGTGGGAACTAGGCATTCCACCTGAACCAACAAGCCTAGAAAAGTCTATTTTTTTACTTTGGAGTAATACTAAAATCATTTTTAATACTTGTGCTATAAACCATGCTAAAACCGAAGCTCTTATTATTTCATTTTGAATTATTGTTTCGACTGTTTGCAAAATATGTCCTCCTCAATAAGTTCGCGACATTAAATGCTGGGATAACCATGATAAAAATTGTCCTTTTTCTTTGAAATCTTCTAACTTAACCAATCCCTCTTGAGAAAGTGCTTCAACATGTTTTTTGGATTCATCCAAACCCTTTATAGAAACATAAGTCGCTTTTTTGTTTTTTTCGTCACTTTTAATAGGCTTTCCTAGTTCTTCTTCATTACCACAAATATCTAAAATATCATCTTGTATTTGAAATGCCATACCTATACAGTATCCGAACTCCTCTAGGTATTTTATTTCTTTTTTACTTCCTTTTCCTAATATTCCCCCTGCTTTTAGAGCAGCTTGTATGATTGCAGTAGTCTTATTTTTATGTATGTAATTAAGATTGTCCATATTAATTTCCTGATTTTCAGAAATCAAATCAACAACCTGTCCCCCTATCATTCCCCTTGCTCCGGCAGCAGAGGCTATAACGTCCATTGCATCTAGGGCTTCCTTAGAAAAATTTTCTCTAGTTGCCTTAATCATGGTTTCAAAAGCCAAGTTTAAAAGGGCATCTCCGGCAAGAATTGCTAGACCTTCCCCATAAACCTTATGATTAGTGAGTTTACCCCTTCTAAAATCATCATTATCCATATCAGGAAGGTCATCATGAATAAGGGAATAAGTATGAATCATTTCTAAAGCACAAGCAAAAGGATATACTATTTGACCCTTTCCCCCCACCGCCTCAAAGGCTGATAGCATTAATACAGGTCTAAGTCTTTTACCTCCTGCAAAAATACTATAATTCATAGACTCGTAGATGATCTTTGCAGGGGTATTTTTATTTGCCGAAATGAGCTTGTCCAGATAATTATTAATAAGAATTATCTTTTGTTGCAGTTCCCCTTTATAATTCATTGTCTTCCTCCGTCATTTCAAATGGCTTTTCTATAAATTTGCCTTCTGCGTTTTTCTGTAATATTATAACCTGTTTTTCTGCTTCTTCCAACTGTTTTGAACAAAAAACTGACAATTCTATACCTTCTTTATAATAATCTAAAGATTCTTCTAAGGATATATCACCCTGTTCTAACAATTCAACTATTTCTTCTAATCTATTTAAACTTTCTTCAAAGGTAAAGGATTTTTTCTTAGCCATTTAGCCCCTCCTCTTTATTTTTTATTGCTTTTACACAGGATTTAATAAAGCCGTCTTTTACATAGATGTTTAAGGTATCGCTAATTTTTACATCTTTTATGGAAGATATGTTACATCCCTTATCATCTGTTGTTATGGAGTAGCCTCGCAGCAGTATGTTTAAGGGGGATAGGGCCTCTAAGGTTTTCATGGCATTGGAAAGATGGGACTTATTTTTATCAAGCTTATATTGTATCTGTTTTATAAGAAGCTTTTCTAGGCTATCTAAGCTCTGCTGATTTTTATAGATGATTTCTAAGGGTCTCTTAAAAGGAGTGCGCTTTTGTATATGAATCAATCTATGGGTTCCTAAATTAATTTTCTCTTTTATCAAAGCTGTTAGAGATTTGTTAGAACTTTCAACCTTTAATTGAAATTCACTAAGTAATGGAACTGCTAATTCCGCTGCTGCCGATGGAGTTGGCGCTCTTAAATCTGCTGCAAAATCGGCTATGGTAAAGTCTATTTCATGACCTACCGCAGAAATTATGGGAATTTTAGAGTTAGATATTGCTCTAGCCACCGCCTCATCGTTAAAAGCCCAAAGATCTTCTATGGAACCCCCTCCTCTGCCTAAGATAATCACATCTACCTTGGCATATTCATTCATTGCATGTATGCCATCCCATATGCTTTTAGGGGCTTCTATGCCCTGAACTAATACAGGATAAATAATAAGTGGTATATTAGGATTCCTTCTTTTTGAAACCTGTATAATATCCCTAAGGGCAGCACCGGTAGGGGATGTGATGATACCTATACTTTTAGGAAAATTAGGCAAGGGCTTTTTATTTTCATCACCAAATAATCCTTCTTTTTGAAGCTTATTTTTAAGATTTTCATAAGCTTCATACAGTGCACCCCTTCCCTCTTTCTCCATTTTATTTACATAGATTTGGTATTGCCCTGTCTTCTCATATACAGAAATTGAGCCCCTAATGATTACACCAATACCATTCTCAGGCTCAAATTGAAGGGTGGATGCACTGCTTCTAAACATGATACAAGAAATCGAACTATTCTTATCCTTTAGGGTAAAATACATATGCCCCGAGGTATGTTTTTTAAAATTAGAAATTTCCCCCTGTACTGCGATATTATTTAAAATATAATCCATGTCTATTAAAGATTTAATATAGCTGTTAATATGAGAAACACTAAATATCTTTTTATTCGTCATAAGCATCTTCTTCCATCGAACTTGCTATGTTCCCTAGAATGCCATTAATAAAGGAAGGTGCCTGATCGCTACTATATTTTTTAGCCAATTCAACGGCTTCGTTAATTGCCACACTCTTTGGTATATCTTCCCTATAGTACATTTCATATATCGCAACCCTAAGGATGGATAAATCAACTTTAGACATTCTTTCAATGGCCCATCCTTTGGAATGTTTCGATAGGATTTTGTCTATTTTATCTAGTTTCTCATTCATCCCTTGGATTTCTTCTAAAATATATTCTTTTTGCCTGTCTTTTATTTGGGGGTTTTGTTCAAAATACAACTGGATTCTTTCCTCGATTTCATCAGACTGTGCAAATTCCCTTTGAAATAACAGGGTAAATATATGCTCTCTCATTCTACGGCGGCTCATCTTGTTCCTCCTTAGTTTATCAAATACACTTAAATTAACCCTTAAATATAACACTATATTTAAGGGTTAATTTATCCTTCTTTTATTCAAAAAATTCATTTTCCCCATCTTTACCACTGGTCTTGTTTTTATCAAAATAAACCCCCGTAACATGGAGATTAATTTCTATAACTGATAATCCAGTCATTGTTTCAATAGCAGCTTTTACTTTCTTTTGAACAGCTAATGCCACTTCGGGAATCTTAAATCCAAATTCTATTACAAGGGATAAATCAATAGAAACTTCTCTTTCCCCTACTTCTACTTTTACCCCTTTTGATAAGTTCTTCTTTCCCAAGACTTCTGCTATACCCCCGGTAAAATTTCCGGACATTCCCGCTACCCCTTCGACTTCTGTTGCAGCAAGTCCTGCAATAATCGCAACGACTTCATCTGCAATCTGTATCTGACCTATTTGGTTTATATTATCCATTGAAGATACATTTCTTTCGTCCATTTTACTTCCTCCTCATAAGGCTTTCATTTGCAATTGGTGAATTTTACTATAAGACTATTATAGCAGATTTATCCCCATTTGCAAATCAGTTTTATCGTGGTTTTAGTGGAATAATTTGAATCTTATCAACTTCAAAACCTGTCGTTCCCCTCACTATTTTTTCTATTTGGGCAAGTTCCTTTTCGCTTAATTTTTCTTTGCTGACTACTACCTCAACTCCATCATCATTAATCCTAACATATACTTCTTTAAAACCTTTAGCCTCTATCATAGCTTCTGTAGATGATTCTTTTTCTATTCGTTTTTGGATACTTAACATTTGCTCAGCTGCATCAGATTTATGGTCTTTATTAACGCTTTTATTGTTTAGAATTTCTGATAAAATTTCTCTTTGCTTTGCCCTTGCCTGTTCTCTTTCTAATTTAACCTCTGCAAAATAAGGGGTGTCAAGATTGCTATTAACAAATACCGCTTCCCCTGGGTCTTCACTATTTACAGGATTTACAGTTTCTTCACCCTCAGCAAGTTCAAGGCTATTTACATCCATATTGATCGTATCTAATCCTTCGCCTACTTCTATTTCGTCGAAATCCTCAAAGGCTAAGAGTTCTGGATCATTGGTTAAAGCTTCACCAATAATCCCTTCTGACAATTCGCCATTTTCCATGGTTTCCATGATTAAAGCATCATCGGGAATAATACCTGATATATCCATTTCATCATTATAAACAATCCCTGCATCATCTGCTTGATGACGATCTGTATAATTTAAATATCCTGCAATTGCAATCATGACTACTAGGGCTGTAACAATAATTTGATTTCTTTTAAATACAAACATATTTTAATCCCCCTTACTTATTATTCATTTTAAATACCTGTACTTTGTGGGCAGGAACCCCCAGCAATGCTTGTGAAGCTGCTGTCAATTTTTCTTTTATTATTGGATTTTCCCCCCCTTCTGCTATAATTACTATTCCTTCTACTATCGGATGTTTTTCTTTTAATATTACGGGTTCAGTGCTTCCCGAACCTGTGTTTTGCATAACTATTTTGCTTTGTACATCCTCATTTTTTATTTCTCTTTGACCACCTTCGGTATCCTCCTCCATTGTATAGGAATAGGTAGAAGAAACGTCTTCAGCAAAAAAGGATTCTTTCCCATAAGAAACTGTTATCATTACCTTAACCTTGCCTGCCCCCTCCATTTTTGAAAATATTTCTTCTATCCTTTCCTCCATTTGTGACTCAAAACACATATTCATTTCTTTCGGTTCTTCTTCTATAGCTATGTATTTATCTTGTTTTTTTGATAGACTTTGGGGAATACCAACAAAGACCGTATCCCCTAAAACAATTAATAGTGTTCCTATTCCAATTAGAAATAAGACATTTGACAATAACTTCTTATTTTCTTTTCGTAGTGATTCAAACCACTCTTTTATCCTTTTCATGTTTTCACCCCTAGGATTTCTTTTGTACAGTAATATGTATATTATCACTGGACAAATTATAGAAGTTAATTATCAAATTTTTTATATTTTTTTCTAATTGGGTATCTTCTAGAGATGATTTTGTGTTCTCCTTATTTTCTTTTTTTGTATTAATTTTTACTGGATTAATAGGTTTTATTCTTTTATTTTTGGAATTGGTATTTTTATTATCTATTGTCAATCGAATCTCCTTAATATTCCCATAATCTTCATCATCTCTGTCTTCACTCACAAAGACCTCTATGTTTTTTGCTTTATAATCACTATTATTTTCTATTAACTTTGCTATTTGCTCCGAAATCTTTCCTTTATACGTCTCTATAATAAGAGCATCCTGTTGTGTAGCTATCATGCTGCCTTGTGTGAGGATATCCCTCCTTTCCATTTCTAATTGATTTAACTCAATTAGATCTTCTAATTTTTGATTACTGAAGAAAAGTCCTGTAATAGGCTTAATTATGATGAGTATTAAAATTAGGCCCTGCATCATGTGGATATATTTTTTATAATTCTTTTCCGGCATAAGCATTTCAACAAAGGATGAAAGAATCACAAAAAGAGCTATATTTTTCATCCAACTTCCAAAAAGAGTTATCATTTTTTCACCTCACCTCATCATAGCAGCCATACTTCCTATGCCTACTAATATTGTGATGGTAACAATAAATAAAAAACTAACTGTTACCAAGACACCAAATAATCGTGTAGCACTGTCACCCATATCTGAAATGCAGTTTATTATTCTTTTATCTGATATGGGCTCTATGAGAGCTGCTAATAATTTATATACAAATAAAAATGCTAACATCTTAATAATTGGTATGAAGCAATAAATGCAAAGAAGGACGATAGCTCCTGCCCCAATTGCGTTTTTAATAAGCAGGGAGCAGTTCATTACTATATCAACGGCTCCACTTAGGGCTTCACCTACCACAGGAACCACCCCTACTGCACTTTTAGCTGCCCGATTCATAACCCCGTCTAAAATTGGAGCAGTCAGTCCATGAAATCCCATAATCCCCACAAACAACAAGGAAATTCCCTTTAGAGTCCAATCAGTGATTTGATTCAATAATTCTATCATTTTTCTTAGTACTCCCTTATCTGAAAGGGAGTTAACTATGGCTAAAATAGCAGTTAGGAAAATAATCGGAAGTAAAATACTTTTTATAAACATTGCAATAATTTGTACGGAAAACACGACAATAGGTTCAAAAATTCTGCCTGATGCCACAGCCCCCGAGGTAATCATTAAGGTAAGTAGCATGGGAAGTACAGATTGCATAATAAGAACCATACTTTCAACAGTTCTACTGGCAACTTCTATAGCTATTTGAAAAGACTGTAAAAGAATAATGATTAGAACTATATAACAGGTATAAAATCCCACCTGAGAAGTTGACTTGCTTTGAAAGGATTCCCCTAGATTACTTAAAAGTGCACATAACATTGAAATGACCAATAATTTCCCTATAAGCCCCGAAAATCCTCTTATCTCATAAAAAAGTACATTTAAAATCCCCTTAAAAATTCCGGTGATAGATAAGTCCAGTTGTCCCTTAATGGCCTTTGTCATTGTCTCTTTAAAATTAAACTCCCTAAGATACGGATTATCTGTTTGACTTTTTATATGGGTGACGGTCTGGTTAATCGAAGAAAAATCCATGGTATCTAATTGGTTTGTCCAAATATTATCCAAAGGTTCACCATAAACTTTCTGTGGCATTACTAACCAAAGAAAAAGGACAATAACTATCTTTTGTATTTTCTTCATATTCACAACTCCTATGGAATTATTCCTGCTATTATATCTATTAGGGCAAGCATAACCGGGGCGGAAATTGTAACAATAAGTACTTTTCCTGCAAATTCTATTTTTGAGGCAATGGAGGATTCCCCTGCATCTTTGCAAAGCTGGGCTCCAAACTCAGATATATAGGAAATCCCCAGTATCTTAAAAACAATACCAATATATATTAAATCCACATCTATCTTCTCGCTCATTTTTTTAACCAGTTCCAAGACCACCCCTAGTTTCTGAGCAATGGCAAAAAAGATTATGATTCCCCCTGCAATCCTTATATACATTCTCCATTCATCATGATGTCCCCTAAACATAAGCGATAAAATAACCGATATTATCCCGATAATTACAATTTGGCTCATTTCCATAACAACATCCCCTATAGCTGGAACAAGGTTTGTACTGTTTTAAATAAATCACTTATATGCTGAATAATCCAAAATAATACCACTATAAGCCCTGCTAGAGTTGTAAGCATTGCCTGTTCTTCCCTCCCCGAACGGGTAAGAACTTGATTCAATACAGAAACCAAAATTCCAACGGCAGCAATTTTGAATACTATCGTAATATCCATACCCTTCCCCCCCTACCTAATACAATAATATAGCAATTAATAATCCACCTAAAATTCCTAAACTCTTGTACAATCTTCCGTTCTTTTGATGATGTATTTCTAACTTTTTCATTTCATCCCCTAGATATAAAAGAATTAATTCTATATTGTTTTTCTGCATTTCTTTATCTAAATAACCTAGGGCATCTCCTAAGGAGAGTAATATGTTCTTATCCGATTTTGTAAGATATGTATTATTGATATTAAATTCTATGGCATCTTCCCAAAGCTTTTTGGCACTACATCCTATTTTATTTTTCATACTTTCCCCTGTATGAGCAAAAATTTCACCTATCCTTGGATCTATTAAACTAGAAACCTGTTCCATAGCCAGAGGAAGGGGAGTAATCATATAATCTATTTCCCCCCTTAGGAAAATCAATGCCTTCTTAATTGCTTGCAAGTCCATCATCCGATAGACTTCTAATCTGTCAAGGAAAAATCCTATGAAGGCTGTTCCGGATACAAGACATATTGATCCTATTAACTTTATAATCATATTCAGGTCCTCTCCCCCCATAGTGGGTTAGTATTGATAGCATCTATAACCTCTTCTATAGTTCCCGGACCTTTCTTATGACTTAATAATATTATTCTTTCAAATATCTTTTTTTCAATTAGTTCTTTTAAAACGGGTTTTCTTTGAATATCTAATAGGGAACTGCCATGCACCGTACAAATAAGTTTAACTCCTGCATTCATCACATCTTCTATGGCATAAATATCTTCTATTTTACCGATTTCATCTACTGCAATAACTTCTGGGGACATGGAACGAAGGAGCATTCTCATCCCTTCCGTCTTTGGACAGCAATCTAATATATCTGTCCTAATGCCTACATCGTTTTGGGCTACCCCCAGATAAGACCCGCCTATCTCCGACCTTTCATCCACCACTCCTATTGTAATTCCCGGAAATTTATTGGGTATTCCATTGCTTAGCTGACGAATTAGATCCCTAAGAATGGTCGTCTTGCCACATTTAGGTGGGGAAATAATCAAGGTATGGTAAATGCTTTTTTTATCAATTAAGAAGGGAATCACTTTATTCGAACATCCAATAATTTCGTGAGAAATTCTTATATTCATTCCCCCTATATATCTAATGGTTTTTATCTGACCTTTATCCATAACCACTTTACCGGCAACCCCTACCCGATGCCCCCCTTGAAGGGTGATATAACCATTTTTTATCTCCTCTTCAAAGGCATAGAGAGAATAGTCACTCATCATTTGAAGGGTATCTACTAAATCTTTTTGGGTGACCCTAAAGGCTTGTTCAATATTTTTTGTGAAGTTCCCATCGTTTTTCATAAATATAGCCCTAGAATCCCCTACGATAATTATTGGTTGATTAACCCTAAGCCGTATTTCTTGCAACCTTTCAAATTCATCTTCTGGTAGCTTGTGAAAGAGATTTTTTATTCTAGCACCTAAGGCTGATAAAATAATTTCCTTTGTTTTCATTGGTATCCCCTTTCAAAATTTATAAAATAAAAGTATTTCCATATTCTTTATAAGTTTATGAAAGGATGTCCACGATTATGACAAATAAAAAGAGGATCCTAAAGACTAAACAGTCTTTAGGATCCTCTTTTTATTTGGTTATTCAAGGTCCTCATCGAAATCAATTGCAACCTTAATAGGTTTGTTGCATTCTGGACAAAGGACCTGCTCTTTACTTTCAATCGCAGCCTCTTCGATATCAATTAATTCTCCACAATTCGGACATTGATATCGGTAGTCATCGGAGTAGTTAATATCATACTCCTCGTACAATTCCTCCGCAATATCCTGTACATCCTCAATGGAATATGCCATATCTTCTAAAATGTCAATCATAACAGTAAGCAATCGATTCTGTTTACTTGAAGTATCTAATTCCAGCCCATCAGCTAATCCCCTTAGGTATGAAACCCTTTCACTTAATGTTTTCATGGCAAGTCCTCCTTATTTACAGCATCTCCATTATAGCATTAACTAAACTCTTCCAAGATATTCACCGGTACGGGTGTCTATTTTAATTTTTGAACCGATTTCTATAAATAGGGGTACATATACCGTTGCCCCTGTTTCTACAATGGCAGGTTTGGTTGCCCCTGTTGCTGTATCTCCTTTGAATCCCGGTTCTGTTTCTGTTATTTCCAATTCTACAAATAAAGGTGGCTCTACACCGAATACTACTCCTTTATGAGAGAGGATTTTTATCATTTCATTTTCCTTTACGAATTCTAGGGAATCCCCCAGTTGATCTTTTTCTAAGGCAATTTGATCATAGGACTCAACGTCCATGAAATGATATAATTCACCATCATTGTATAAATATTGCATATCTTTTCTTTCAATATGAGCCCTTGGAACCTTTTCAGTTGGACGGAAAGTTTTTTCTGTCACTCCACCGGATTTTAAATTTCTTAATTTAGTTCTTACAAAAGCCGCACCTTTTCCTGGTTTTACATGTTGAAACTCAATAACTACATAAAGTTCACCTTCAAATTCAATGGTCAAACCATTTCTAAAATCTCCCGCTGAAATCATCATCTTCCTCCTTATAATGTTACTAAAGAATTCGTAATATATCTTGTATAGTGTAAACTAAAATACGACTTTTTTCAATTATTTTTATGGATTCTAATTTTTATTTTATATTATATTTCTATGAGTTCTTTATGGGATATGGTAAGGTTGTCTATTCCATCCTCTGTAATTACCACTAAATCTTCGATACGCACTCCACCAAAGCCAGGAATATATATCCCCGGTTCTACGGTGACTATCATTCCAGGGTAGAATTTAGCCTCTTCATTTATGGAAAGTCTTGGGTTTTCGTGTACTTCCATTCCAACACAATGGCCAAGTCCATGACCAAAATATTCCCCGTATCCCCTGCTTTTTATATATTCTCTTGCAATCTTATCCATTTCTTTGCCGGTCTTTAAGGGCTTAATCCCTTCTAGGGCCAGTTTTTGCGCTGTTAAAACCGTATTGTAGATTTCCTTATGTTTATCTGTAGCTTTCCCAATAACCACTGTCCTAGTCATATCGCAACAATAGCCTTTATAAATGCACCCAAAATCCATTACAAGAAAGTCCCCATTTTCTAGCTTTTTATCCGTAGGTACCGCATGGGGAATGGATGAAAAAGCCCCGGAAGCTACAATGGTAGCAAAGGATAAGTCAGAAGCTCCATTCTTTTTCATAAAATATTCTAATTCTAAGGCAATATCCCTTTCAACTGCCCCAATCCTTAAATACGAAAGGATGTGACTAAAGGCTTTGTCTGCTATATGAGCTGCCTGTCTTATAGCGCTTATTTCTGTTTCATCCTTTATCATTCTTAAACTTTCTATCAAATGATAGGTAGGTTTCATGGCAGCGGTTAAGGACTTGGTATACTCTACATACTCCTTATACGAAATGGTATGGGCTTCAAAACCTAAAAAATTTATATTTTCTTTCTTAATTAAATCATTGATTTCTTTATAAAATCCATGGGTGGTGTGGTTTATAATTTTAAAATTGGGGGCTTGCTTTTTGGCTTGTTCTATATATCTAAAATCTGTAAGCAGTACAGAGGACTCTTTAGATATATACAAAACTCCTGCGGAGCCGCTAAATCCGCTTAAATATCTTCTGTTAACTGGATTTTGAATTAAAATTCCATCCAGCCCAAACTCTATTATGCTTTCTCTTATTTTTTGCACTCTTTCATTCATGAAAACTCTCCTTAGATGTCTATTATTTATTAAGTTTCTCCCAAAGGCTATGGATTCCAAGAACATAACTGTTAATGCCAAAACCTGCAATTTGACCAATGCATGCTGCAGCAGTAACGGATTGGTGGCGAAAGTCTTCTCTTTGGTGGATATTAGAAAGATGTACTTCTACCGTAGGAATTTGAATCGATGCTATGGCATCCCTAAGAGCATAGCTATAATGGGTGTATGCACCGGGATTAATAACAATACCATCAACCTTATCAAAATATGCCTGCTGCAATCTATCAATAAGGGCACCTTCCGAATTTGATTGGAAGGTTTCTATAAGAAATCCCTTTTCTTTTGCAGTCTTATCCAATACCTTATTTAAAAATTCGAAGGTTAACTCTCCGTAAACCCCCTTTTCTCGAATACCCAAAAAGTTTATATTAGGTCCATGAATCACAAGAATTTTTTTCATATTTATCCTCCCCTATATGCCTTAAAATAGTAGTTACAATATCCTGTATCAATTGATGATTAACATTTACTATAATATCAGCATACCTTTCATATAAGGGTTTTCTTTCATTTAGTAAAGCATTGATGGTTTCTAGTTTATCTTTTGTATTTAAAAGTGGCCTTGTGGTATCACCTTTTAAATTTTGAAAAATATGAGAAGGAGAAGCATTTAAGTAAACGATTATTCCATTAGCCCTAAGATTAGAGATATTATTGAAATTTTTTATGATTCCTCCCCCAGTGGCAATAACCTGATTTTTCCCCTGGGCAATTTCAGATATTATTTCTTCTTCTATTTGTCTAAAACTATTTTCCCCGTATTTTTCAAAAAAACTCGATATAGAAATTCCTATCTTTTTTTCGATTAGAAAATCCGTGTCTACAAATTCGGATTGGATTTTTTGTGAAATAAGTTTTCCTATGGTTGATTTGCCACAACCCATAAAGCCCATTAGTACAATATTAGACTTATTCATCCTGGGAATGTAGGGGATTTCTTTTCACTAAAATCGCCGCTTTTATTATAGCCGCTAAGACATCTACATCGAATTGTTGCTCTAGGGTATTTAGCTTAGTGTAAAGCCTTCCTTTAGGGGTAACGATATAATGGGGTTTTAGCGAATTAAGGGCAATCGCAGCGACATCCATTCTGCATTTTTCACAGTCACAGACCTGAACATCTTTAATTACTCCATTTAGTTGCGAAAATACTAAGTCCTCCATGTAATTTTTGATTTCTAACAAAGAAATCCCTCCTCATATTTTTCTTTATAATTATCTTTTTTCTATGGCATATATTTTTACCCTGCCTGTTCCCGGTACCACTGTAAGCTTCAACTTAAAGTTCTTAGACTGCAAATAAATAGTGCCGCTAGAACCAGAGGTTCCCCGGGTTGTAAATTGTATTTTATTAGGGGTATTAAATACCATCTGTCCGATTTCAATATTGTCACTTAAGTTTATTTTTTTATCAAGGGGCTTAAATATTTCATGGCCTACAATATAAACATTCTGCTCCTTAAAAAATTTAACATAATGTCTTTTTGATTCCTTAATTGATTTATTTTGAGCATATATTATAGTCATTTTGAGTTCCGATGCGGCTTTTTTAAGTTCTGCCCTTTCAAGTATGCTAAAGGAGGGTAATATTATGGCAGTAAGAAATGAAATAATACTTACAGCAATAATAAGCTCCATAAGAGTGAATCCATTTTCCTTTTTCAAAAAGTTCCTTCCTTCCTCAGGAAAGCAGAATACTAGGGGTTTAACTTATCTTTTAATATTGCAAATAAACTTTCTAGTTTATCTTTTGGGATACTTATTTCATTCCAAATCTCGTAAGCCCTGATAGCCTGATAAAAAAGCATTCCAAAACCATTCATAGTCCTACATCCTGCATCTCTTGCCTTTTTAATAAATATAGTTTCCCAAGGGTTATAAATCAAGTCTACTGCTGCACTGATTCTTTTAAAAAACTCATCCTTATATATGGGGGATTCTTCTTGATTGGGGTACATACCTACGGATGTGGTTTGAATACATACATCTGCTTCTATTTGGTTATTTGCAGTTTCTAGGGATACCATTTGGGCTGGTACATCATAAAAGGATAAAACCCCTTCAATCAATTCTTCGCAACGACTTAAAGTTCGGTTGGTCAATATCAGTTTTTTAGGGTTCTCTTTTGCAGCCATCATAGCTGCAGCTCTTGCAGCTCCTCCTGCCCCGATAATAAGAACTTTTTTATCTTTTATTGTGATTCCCTCTTCTATTAAGGAAAGAAGAAGACCTTCTGCATCTGTATTATACCCGATATACCCCCCCTCACTTCTTTTTAAGGTATTGACTGCTCCTATTTGATTTCCATAGCCCTCAACTTCAAGAAGGTGGGGGATTATTTTTTCTTTGTGGGGGATGGTTACATTTAATCCCTGAATACCCAATTCATAAGAACCATTTAAGGCTTCCTTAAGACCATTTGTGGAAACATCAAAGGGTACATAGATTAAATCATGGTTAAGAATCTTAGCTAGGCTATTATGAATAGAGGGAGATAGGGTGTGGGCAATAGGATGACCCATTAAGCCATATACTTTTGTTTTTCCATTTACTGTATCAATTAAATTCATGGTTATTTCCCTCTTTGCCCTTCGTATATTCTAATGATAGAACGTTCTAATCCACGTTTAAGCTTTGTAATCCATTCGTCCCTTTCACTAACGGGGGCAACTAAGATTGTCATAAGCCCTGCTCTATTTCCTCCCCACACATCTGTGAAGACTTGGTCTCCAATAACCACTGTATTGTCCTTATTAGTTTTCATTAATTCCATTGCCTTTTTAAAGCTTTTGCTCCTAGGTTTTGAAGCCTTATGGATGGCACAAAGTTTTAATTCTTCATTGAATTTTATAACCCTTTCCTTTGTATTATTGGATACCAGACAAATTTTAAACCCATCTTCTTTTAATTCTTCAAAAAAACGGATTAATTTTTGATTAGGATGGGCTACGTCAAAAGGAACTAGAGTATTATCTATATCAAAAATTAATCCTCTTATTTTATTTTTTTTAAGCTCCATAATATTTAAATCAAATATGGATCTTATATAATCTTTAGGAAATAGCTGTCTAAGCATGATGCACCTCTAAGCATAATTCATTGTAGTATTTTTTATTCTTCGTTCGTAATTTCTTCTACTGCTTCTGATTCTCCTGATTCTTCTGATTCATTTTCTGTTTCATCAAATGAAGGGTTCATAGAAATATATTGAATCCTTGTGATTTTTGTGTTGAATTCTTCATCATGTTCTAAGGTGATATAATACCTATATTTTAAGTTAGAAGCATTATAATCTGATAGTTTAGCAGCTGCAAGAAAATCAACAATATAAACCTTCGTCTTTTTGGAGGTTTCTGTATGAACATTTATGTCTATCCCTTCCTTAGACATATTAATAGAAATAATATCATCCTTTGTAGGAAGGATTGTATTTGGAAATTGACTTTGATAATTCTTTTCATCAACTAAGAGATAATTTTCAATGCCTAAATCATAGACCATAGCCTTATAAGTATCTACATCGGCATCAAAGGCGTACTGATAATATTGATAAGCATCTTTATCCTGATTCATAAATGTATAAAGGAAATCCCTTATTAATAAATCATCGGATAATGGAGCACTCTCTAAATAGTTTATCCTTTTAAGGAAATCATTATTAATAATATTTCTTCTGTTTTCTTCCGGAACTGATACTTCACCTTTTTCCTTTAGGGTAAAAAGGGATATTTCTTCTATATTGTTCTTATGTATTTCTAAAACATAGGAGCATCTTACTTTAATTTCATCTTTATCCGAGTCTTCGATTGCTGCCTTTTCATTCTTTTTTGTGAAATATCTTGTTTTTTTGTCGCTTTCGAACAACTCATTAAATTTCTTTTCTGTGATAACTTCAGCCTTTACATCCACATCCACTTCAATGGTTAAATCTCTATCCTCTTCTTTTATAATTTTATAGTGGACATCTTTTACATCCGTATATCCAATAATCACATTACCATTGACTTTAACAAATCGTGGAAAGTGAACATCTGTTTTAAAGAATGGCTTTTGTAAGTTTTTTTCCAGTCCTTCTGTCATAAAACCTTCTAGGAGTTTAAGACTGTTATCCGTATAATCTTCATATGACTCCACATAGGCATCGTTTATATTAACAGGATAGGCATTAAGGGCTATAATTCCTTCCTCGTTGGCACTGTAGTATTGCCTAAAAAACCTTAATAATTCTTCCCCCAGTATATCTATTTCCTCTTCATTTTCCTCGATATCCTTATCCTCTTCATTCGTATTATCTTTTCCTTCTTTATCTATTAAAGTGTTTACTTCTTTAGTAGAAGTGTTTATAAGACTGCAACCTGTTAATAAAATCCCTATTAGTATGAAGCATATTAATAGTTTTAGTGGAAACTTTTTCAATGGTATCACTCCATTTCCTAATCTATTTTCTTAAGAGTTTTAAGTTCAAAACGAATGCCTTTATATATCTGTGTATCCGTAACATCTATCACCGAATCAGGACTTATTACCAGCTTTTGTATGTTTTCTATGTCAATACTGGGAACCCCTAGGATATCTCTAATATCGGTTTTTGTTTTATAATTTGTTAATCCAAGATAATCTAATATAGCCCTTTTTATATGACGCTCTTTGCATCTGATATCAAAAAGTACATCAGGGTCATGGTAGATTTCTAAATCATTTTTAATTAGAATCCCTGCATAATCCCCCATAGCTAAATTTTCGGTATAAATCTTTTTTGGTTTATTATCTACTGGATCTATTGGGATTCTTCCTTTTGAAATAATCATCCCAGTGAATTTCTTTACGGGGTTACCTCCACTGCCATCAAATACCACCCCACCATTAGAAATAATCATTCCGTAGAATTCTTTTTTACTTGCTTCGCTAGAATAAAGGGTTATCTTTCCTTTTCCCTTATCTATAATAATTGTTTTTACCGGATTGTTGTTGTCATAGAATTCCTTTATATCGATTTTCTTATTTTCATTTTCTGCTGTATTGCAAATGTATACAGGGGTATCTTTTTCCCAGGCTTTGTCCGTACCATCCTCATTTAAAAGTGCAATTTTATCGGATACTACATCATAAATAATGTCACCTTTAAAATCCATATTATTAATTTCTACATTTCCTGAGACATCTATATTTATATCCTTATAAAAAATATCTCTTTTAAGGAACATATATCCTTGAATTCCCCGATAATATTTTGCCGAAGAGTAAATCCCCGAATTTATATACTGTCTATTAAATGGATTGCCCCTATCTAGATACCCAGAAGCATCATATATAATATCTGCTATTGTTTGGGTATCGTTATCTGGGATATTTGATTCCCATGCTTTTCCACTGCCCTTTAATGAACTTATTGCTTTTAAATTATCTTTAGTTATTGAATTACTGGCAAAGTCTCCTTTGTAAAATAGACTAAGAACTTCATTTTGTTCATTAAACTGTGAATGATTATTAATAATACCATCAATGGCTGGGTCAACAGTAAAGGCAGTAATCCCAGCTGGGTTACCTTCATACATCTTTTCATTACTACTTCCTTTATCTGTTACACTTACCCTATAAGGGGCATAAAAATAATTCGCAATATCAATTATAACTTTCCTCGGATTAATTAATATACTTCTTGTATCCAGATAAGTAGCATCTCCACTTGCATTACCTATGCCCGGGGTATACCCTGCTAAATCGCCGACCTGCTCAAAGGGCTCCCCTATGCTTTCATAAAGGGCGTGGAAGTTCTCACCATTATCAAAGCTAATCCATGCATTCCCATGTATAAAGGCATGCTGACCAATTTCTATTTTTGAATCAGAGCCTGTTGCATATATCCCACTGGATTTATTGGGATTATCTCCAGTATCAATATCCTTATCCGTTATTCCATAGACACTGCCCCCTATATTGATGGTACTATCCTTTACATAACGATCAATGGCTATGTCATTATCAATGTAAGCATCCCCGCTGATATCTATATTTTGGCCTGTTACCCTATCGGTCAAGTTAATATTATTTTCCTTAGGGATACCACCATCTAAATGACGATATGGATAATCATCCTCTATAGATATGGAATCTGCAATTACATCTCCATTAACAGTGATTTTATTAGTCGCAGTCTCCGATGACTTTTTTATAGTATGAAGATTTGAAAGGGTGACTACATCTCCATTTACCTCCAATTCCCCTCCATGGGTTACATAAACCCCACCATATTCCTCTAATTCGGGGTAGGCAGTCATTCCTTTTTCCCCTTTTGATGGGGGAGTATATCCTTTTACCCTTATACTTCCATCCTTTATTTTAACTGTACTCCCATTGGTAACAACCAAATCCCCAAATGTAAGTATAGGGGTTTTAAATGTATTGGGTACAAACTCTTTCCATTTATATTCCTCTAAGAGGATTTCTTCATGATCGATAAGTTCAGAAAGGGAAACGGTTCCCTCTAGTTTTATCTCGGACAATAAATCCCCCGTGGGATGATAAAGGGTAGCAGTAGAGTTTACCCTAAATTCATAGGGTGGCGTATCAGATATAGTAACCAACTTTACTTTTACATTTGCCTTATTCTTCTCATCCTTAATATCATATTCAAAATCAATGGCTGCAGTAACTCCATCGATTTCAGCTTGTATTTTTTCGAAAACCGCTTTTTTAAAATAGTATTCATACAATTTATCTTCCTCAGGGGAAATCCCATGATTATCGACTAGATGATATATCCCTTCATGGGGCTTTGAGCCATCAGCTTCTTGGTTATATATTAAATTCTTATATGCATCGGTATTAGATACATCCGTAATCCCTAAGGCGTCATCTTTTGCTTTTTCTGAAGCTTCCTTCATTAATTCAATCATATCGCTTAATACTATCTTATTGATATTATCCACCAATTTTTCTGCCCCTGATTCTGCCAAATAATAAAGGTTAGATGTCCTTTTATATGCCTGACTTACCTCGTGATGGGAAAAAGATACCGCCATGACTGCTCCGCCTATAAGCATCATGCATAATACAAGAAGTATTACTAGTATCATGGCATTTCCTCTTTCGGATTTATAAAGCTTTCTTAAGAATTGCTCCATCATTCTAACCTCCCTTACTATTAATATGTGGCAATCCTATAATCATGGGCATATATATCTATCATTTCTTTAAGCACCTTAGAACTTCTTCTATCCTTAACTCTTATTCCTATTATATAACTTCCCTGGGGAACTACCTTAGTTTTTCTTTCTATAAAAATATCCCCTAAATCATCAACATTGTCTTGTATGGGGAAAACCTCTATTTGTTTATCCAAATCAGCTGATAATCGATAAATGGATAATAGGACATTGGCCTTAGATTTGTTTTCTAGCCTTACCCGTAATTTATCAGAAGCTAGATCCGAATCTGCCTTGGTAGCATCAAGATTTAGGGTAATAATATCTGAAGTTGCTAAGGGTGTTGAGCCTGGATTATCCGTCACTAATATTTCATACCTTCGTGGAGCCTCATACTTGATTGTAATATGATCTGTATCACTTGGTTCTTCCCAGTATCCACCGCTATATCCAAAATCCATGGTATCTACTACAGAAGTTGCCCCTGGTAGAGATGTAGCAAAATAAACCTGATAATCGGTAGCTAAAAGGGTTAACTCCGTAGCCAATGACGGAGGGGCGGGCAAATCAGTTATGGTTCCATCATTATTGATATGGATAAATTTATACACTTCATCAAGATCTTGAAAAAGTTTATATTTATCGGTGCTTCCGTCGATTTTCTTAATATATACTTCATAATCATATTTTCGTAAACTGACATCTGATTTTTCCCCAAATTCTGCCTCAAAATCGCTGGGATTAGCATATCCTAAGAAAGAATATAGCTGCTCCACATCTTCTATGTTTGTTGCAAGGGGTGTTTCATTCATTAACTTTCTTTCTATTTCCTTTTTTACTTCTTCATTAAGGTTTTGCGCCATAATTACTGCCTCGTAATACTGCTTTCCCGAAATTGTGGTTTTAGCAGCATTGAATATCATGGAAAGAATGGGCACAATACAAATAGCTAGTATGGATATGGCAATTAAAACCTCAATATATGAAAATCCTTCTTCCTTTTCTATATAAACGAATTGATTCTTTCTATTCATATAATTATCCCCTTAAAAATCTCATTAATGAACTCCTACTGCTATATTTCCCTTAGTTTCTCCTGGGTTTATTAAGGTTCCATCGGAAGAATAAATAAATATTTTTTCAGTAAAGTTACCTTTTATATCTACATTAAGGAGTTTTCCAGTATTGTTTGTAATATAAATGCTGCTACTTAATTCCTGGTTATTCCTAATTGCCATAACAGTCGAATCTATTATGAGTCTACATTGTTCTAAAGGCATTTCCTTTTGGTAGAATTTTTCCTCTTGATCTTTAGCTCTTATACCATATGAATACCCCGTAGGATTTAATGTTAGATTAAAGGTCACAGGCTTTTCTGTCCTTGTTTGTACTATGGTATAATCTCCTAATTCTCCAGGACCTACGATATAAAAATTATCTCCAGAGGCATAGGCATCTTTTATAGCAATTTTAAAATCTTTTATAGTCGGATTAGAAGTGGTCCTATCATCTTCGGTGTCCTTTTGGGGATTATCTTTTGATATCCCATCATTTAAGTGATTTATTAATTTTTCCATCTGTTCCTCTGCAGATTCTATATTCTTAAATGGGTTATCATATTTATATTCATATTCCATAAAGTTGTAATTTAGTATATCACCCTCTTGTTTATCCATGCCTGATAATGCATAAGTACTTAGTTCTACTTTAGCAGAGATATATTCACCGTTCTTCTTGTTAAAAACATCGTATAACTCTTCTTCTACATCATCTTTAGGGGATATTTCAACCTTATCGATATTAAAAGGTTTTATGGTTGATTTAATTTCCTCTAGGAAGACCTTGAAATTTTCATATTGACCTATGATTTCTAATTTAATACCAATTTTATAATACTTTTGACTATTAATTTCCTCTGATTCCTTATCTTTATTGTTTTTTATGCTTTGTTCTACTGGTTCGCTAAACTCCAACTTTTCTAAATACAAATTATTGAGTTTTACATAATCATTAAGCAAAATCATTTTTTTGGGTGTTTCTTTAAATGGGATTAACTTCATTTCCGATTGATTAATATTAATGCCTATCTGGGCTATTTCTTCTCTTATGTCGTCAACCTTTTCTAATTCTGCATCTTTTAATTTGATTTCCTGATTAGCAGCCTGAATATCCTCATCTAATTGCTTAATCTGGGTTAGTTGATCGGATAAAAGAAATCTGTAATAAAGGGTTGTGCTACCTACAATAAGGATAACCACAAGGATTACAATCTCCCACCTACTTATCTTGAGAAACTTCATTACGATCCAGCCCCCCATCCTGCTCTTTTATGTCCAAATTTAATTCATATTTAACAACCATAATTTCATTACTACTATCTTTTAATTTTATGGTTTCTGAAGTGTATTTCATGCTTACATTATTTACAAAAGACAAATTGTTAATCTGTACCACATACCCTGCTACATCTTCTACCCTTAATGCGGTTCCGTCTAATTTTATGGATTTACCATCATCATTTGCATTAAGGTTCCCTATATGCATTCCTGGAGGAAGAAGGCCAATTAGAGCATCTAAAGTCGTTCTACTTATAATGGAGTTTCTTTCCACTTCATTGATAAGATTTTCTATGGAATCCTTTTCCTGATTTTTGTCATTTAACTCTTGTTTTACCTCGTTAGTAATTTCATATTTAGCATCATTTTTTCTAGCATTTAGCTCTGCTAAAGTTTTTTGTCTTTCTTTAATCATATTATAAGGCGTCATAATACCTATAATCAAAAATACAATTAAAACAGCTCCTAGCCCAAGTAAGAGCATACTTAACTTTTTTCTCCTTGCTATTAAGGCATACTCCCTGGGCATTAAATTAATATCTCTCAAGCTTCTCCCCCCAATCTACTTACGATTAATCAATCCTATGGCATTAACCAAGTATAGAAAATCATCTTCTATTTCTTTTCTATCTTTTATAGCTTTTACATTTATATTTTCTAGTATTTCACCTTTTTTCGTAGTTATATTAAATACCTTTCCAATGTACTTATCAAGGTTTTTCAAATAGGACCCCCCACCTACTAAGTAAATTGTTTTTATCCTTCTTGCATTACTTCTAGAATAATAGAATTCTAAAAAGCGACTTATTTCTTGGATTAGGTTATTATCTATGGCAGGTTTGATGATATTACTTATAAGGTTGCCATATAAATCTGCTGAACCACCGGATTCTGCAGTATGGATAGCAGCATATTTCATTTTGAACATTTCAATTTGTTCATAATCTTCTTCGCCAAATTCATTTACTATAATTTGGTTTAACTCATCAAAGCCATACAAAATCGTACGACTAAACAATATATTGGTTTCCGATAAAATAGTGGCAGTAGTGGTCTGCCCCCCTATATCCAATATCATAATGGAAAAGGGTTCCTCAATTTCACTAGCCATGGATTTGTATCCATATAGTTTTGAAATGGCATTAGAGGCAATATCAATATATTTTGCTCTTAGTTTTAATCTGTTCATTAATTCTAAGGAAGTGGCAATCATATTATTAGGTGCAGCCACCAAAAGGACATTTAATTGTTTTCCTTCTTCTGTTTCCATTTCATTTAATATCTTAAAATCTGTTTGATAATCCGATACGTCTATTGGAAAGTATTCGTCCTTTTGGAAATCTAGGATATTCCTTAATTCTTTTTCCTCCATATAGGGCATTACCACATCCCTAGTTATAATGGATGTTCCTTGAACGATAATTGCTGCATTTTGCTCGGTAATCTTTTTCTTTTTCAAAAGCTCAGAAATGGAATAATAAACGGCATCCATATCTACAATAAATCCATCCCTTACAGCCCCCAAGGGAGTAGGCTGAATGCCATAATTAAGTAGGTTTAATATTTTACCCTTCCTTGTGCCTTGAACTACCTTCATGTTATTGTTCCCAATCTCAATCCCCAATAAAGATTGTCCCATATTGATACACCCCTTATTTAAGTAATTTATTCTGTTAATACATTTAATAGGTTACTAATATATTTGATTTGTATTTAACTGAAACTTCCCCCTTAATATCATATAGTATATCTGTGCCTAATATATTAGCAGGTTTTTTTGTTTTAATATGTATAATTAAATTTTTATCATAAACTCCATCTAGGTTGCTGTCAAAGTCATCTGGAGAAAAGCCCAATTCTTCGATATCGTCAACTAATACAATGCTATTATATTTTATTTGACCCTTTGCCCTATCAAATTCAAATTCGACATCGGGAGAAGAAGAACCAATAATATAATCTCCATCCCCATCTATATCAAGACTTAAGGGGCCTTCGGGATATTTGATTTTTATATTTTCTGCCCTTCTTATTTCTTCCACCATAAAGTCCAGAGCAACCCGGGCATTTTCCACGGTTTCTATCTGTAGCTGTGTTCTTTCGGAATTTCTGGTTGCGTGGTCTAAGATACTCCAAAGCCCAAGGGAAAGTATGCTAAAAAGAGCTAGGCCAATTAGAAGTTCTATCATTGTAAAGCCTTTATCCCCATTACAAATATTTCTAATGCTTAACATATACCCACCTACTTTATTAATCGGTAACCAATGTCCTAGCGGTTAATGGTTCCACATGAACTTCCTTATAAAACTTATCTGATTTAAGTATGATTTTTATTTTCTTGTCTGACCCTATAAGGACTGGGTTCTCACCTATGCTATCATCATGATACCATAATCTAATTTTTCCTCTTTCAGTGAACTGGATTTCTTTAATCAATTTTTCACTGGCTCCATCGCTAAAAATCGGTCTTATCAATATCGCATCATCTAAATCAGGAGGCATCTCATCTAACTGATTTCCTATTAGCTCATAAGCCTTATAATATTCATCCGTCCCCGTGGGGTATTGAAATACTATCCTATACCCATATTTGTTTGTAATCGGATCCCTACCATTATTGTGGGTCTGAGCAAAAAAACGGACTTTACTGATATCCATTGATATTTGGGAAGCTACATTTTTAAGGCGGCTTCTATGGACTATTCCCGATGTAGGAATCACAATGCTCCCTATGATTGACATAAGGGCCAATGCTATGATTACTTCTATAAGGGTAAAGCCTGTATTATTAATATATCTTGTATATTTTTTCATATTACCCTCCATCCACCACCTAGGTTAAAAATGATTATAGAGATAAATACCAATTTAAAATAAACTCTCCCCAATATAATGTGATAAAAGTTCCTAGTACTAAAAAAGGTCCAAAGGGAATGGTTGCTTTTCTACTTTTTACCTTAGTTAATAAAAGTAAAACTCCTGCAATCCCCCCTGCAATAATTCCAAAAAAAAGAGTTACTATGACTCCTTTATATCCTAGGAATAGTCCCACAACTCCCATTAACTTCATATCCCCCGCTCCCATACCCCCACGAGAAATAAGAATAATCAAAAATATAATCAAGCTCCCTGTAAAAAATCCCAAAATCCCATCTTTAATACCTATCCACGAATAAGAAGTAAAAGCCATTATAATAATATAAATAATTCCTAATATTAATCCAAAAATAATAGTGGCATTGGGTATGGTTTCTGTTTTTATATCAATCATTGCAATAACAAGTAATAAGGAACCAAACAAAGCATAAAAAATAAAATAAACACTTAAACCAAATTTAATAAATAAGGATAGATAAAGCAACCCATTTACTAACTCAATGATTGGGTATTGAATACTGATTTTGCTGCGACAATATCTGCATTTGCCCCTTAGAAATACAAAGCTTAACACTGGAAACAAATCCAAAACCCCAAGGGAATGATTGCAATGGAAACAATGGGATGGGGGGAAAGCTATGGATTGTTTATTAGGAATCCTAAAAATACATACATTTAGGAAACTACCGATGATTAGACCTAAAATAAATATAAGAATATACATGTTCTTTATCCTTTCATTGTTTGAAAGCCTTATCAGATACAAATGTATCTGATAAGGATAAATAGATTTTACCAGCTTCCAGTTGCAAAGAATTCTTTATCACCTGTAGCCAATCCATTAACTGCATCATTTACATCGGCACTTGGATTATCTCTACCAATCCAAGCTCTCCCTGTAGAGCCATCATATTCAAATGCGAGTCCCTTTGTTTGAGGTTGTGGTGATTTGTCTAGATAATGTTCATCTACTAACACTTTAAATCCTGCTGTTCCTATAGTGGTAAAGGTACTTGTATCTTTTCCTGCTGGATAGGACCCCTTTTCTGCATTGTATAAGGCTAGTTGTCTATTAACTTCCCTTATGGAAGCAAGATCTGCCTTAACCTTTGATTTTGTTGTTACTTTAGCAAAGTTTGGTGCTAGGATAGCCCCGATAATCGCAATTATCGCAATTACTATGATTAATTCAATCATCGTGAAGCCTTTTTGATCTTTAAATAGTTTTTTTAACATATTTACATCTTCCCCCTTATTTTTAACTTTTTTAGAATTACAATTAATACTGCCCATTGTTTTCACCTCCTTTACTTAATATATATATATATA